>Ga0228710_1009876_pt1 | contig 13039 bp, 6 predicted proteins | sample MedpolnodulmetaG_FD_177995 | JGI IMG/M metagenome (GOLD analysis project Ga0228710, IMG submission 177995) | Root nodule microbial communities from Medicago polymorpha collected in Santa Monica, California, United States - pink nodules | ecosystem: Host-associated > Plants > Roots > Nodule...
TTCCTTTTGAGTACTTATAACTTATGACTTATTTTGAGTACTTTGATGATACTGATTTATTAATAAAGTTCAATGTACTTATGATTTCTATGTTATTTTTTTTTTGTATTATATATTTATATGATTGTGTGTGCGTATATGGGAAATTACAATTTTGCCCTTGATTGGGTTCTTCCGGACCATGTTACGTTCCCCGACTTTACGTCCCTTCACTGGCCAATCGAACCTGCGTAGAAACTCGTTCCTAACTACATTGAATACAGCATAATTGTCTTCCCATTAATTCGTCCACATACAACTTTGTCTACATAAATACAAACTATTAATGACCACAGCACTTTCCCACAATGCCATGACTAGTGAACTGCTCGCAAAATGCTTGAATAGCATTAATTGCAGTTATGTGTGAACCGCTACAATCAGCCTTACACTGAGGCTTTCTAGTGTTAGTATTTTAAATTTCCTGTAATCCTTTTTTTAACAATAAATACAATATTATTTCATTTAAGAAATTGATTTCTGGTCAAATTTGGGTAAAGACACGAATACATGCAATCAGAAGTCAGAACATAATTCTTCTCGGTGCCAATTTGAGTGGGCTATTTAGCTTCTTAAAACAAAGGAAGTCAGAACATAACACTAACGGCAAAAGGCCTTGTCCTATTAGTCAAGGTCAACTGCATGGGTCAAACTACCCCATTTAAATCAAATAAACCAAGTCTTCGAAAGATGATTTAAATCAAAGTCAAAACATTAACACATTATCAATTAACACACCATCAAAAGAGAGATAAATGAGGACGGAATTGAGAATACAACTACTGGTTTAATCATTGTCAATACATGTGTATAAAAGGGTAAAGAGGGTACAAGGTTAAAATAAGAGACTAATTTACAATTGCACCTTCCTACCTGTGGTTATGCATCAAATCAGAATTTTACATACAACCACTCATGAAATGGATCAACGTGGATATGGAGTACAAAAAAAAGGTAAGCAAACACTACCATTTAAGGATCAATCAACTTGTGCACAGAGGCAATGTACATGACAATCAAAGTTCTAATTCAAACCACCAAATCTAGCAACTGCAATGTTGAAGCTAATGAAATGACACGAAGGATAGAGTAACTACTTACATGGAACATATTCAAATGTAAGTTTACATGTTGAAGAGGCCATTGGGCATGAGGATAATAGTCTTTCTACTTCAGATTGTCCAATGTACCGGATTTTCATAGTTTGTAAAACTCTTGCATTCTTCAAAATATACCTTGCTAGCTGAAGCTCACCTTGTAGGCCTAAGAAGCTGGAAAGATGGAAAACTCTAAGGTGTAATGAAAGGCATTGCAGAACAAAATCTGGATCCACCCAATTTTCTTTGTCATCTTTTCTAGTCCATGTTTGGTCATCCGAGTTAAAGCCGGCCTGTTAATAATGCATGTAAAATAAAATACATAAAGGTGTGCTATGAAAAGATAAATCACATAAGATCCTTAACAAACCTGGTCAAGGTATAGCTCTTGAAGCTTTGGGCAGTGTTTGAGAACTTCTACTAAGAAATGCCAACGATAATTGAGAGAGTCAAGGTCCAAGCGAGTCAAATTATGAAATGTAGGAATAGCATCATTGTAGCGATACACCTAAAATAAAGCAATGCAAACTGTCAAATCATGGTTAAACTCCCAAAAACAAAAAAAGGGAGAAAAGAAAATAAGTCGAATCAAACCTGAGCAGTTAAAATGCACATTGACAGAGACTGAACATTTTGAAGTACTTTCATTGGAAAGTGAAAATAAGTCGAATCAACATCTGCTTTGGTCAAGTTACTTAAGCTTAAGTTTTTCCATTTGCTACAGCTTAGAGAGTCCTCCTCATAATCAAAGCTTGGAGAGTCCTTCGCATAATCAAACCATAGATCTGATATGATTAAATCCTCAAGATTCGGACAATTAGCTAAAAGTGACATAAAATCTTGATGTTTTGGGAACGTTATAAAATCTAAGTGAAGGGTTTTGAGCGAGGGAAGTAATAAAATGGAAGAACAGCTAGGGTCTATCCAGAAAAAGTGAAGCCTGAGAACTACTAGCGTTGTGCAGTTGAAAATGGTATTGGGCAATGTACGCCAACCAAATATGTCCACGTTGAGATCAAGGTACTCTACTCCGCGTTGTAGCACAAAGTTGATCCATTTGGCAAAACTGGGAATGCAAAGGTTGACACGACCACTATAATTGTAGATAACATAGAGGCGGAAACTCTTAATTGGGACTGCAGCATCTCGCGATAGCAAAACAGAGTAGACAAAGTCGTTAAAGCGGAAATTGGCATCTTTGTCCGTCAGTCGAGTGAGTCCGAAGTCAAGAACAGGAACTGATAGCCAAAGATGCTTCCACCTGTTTGAAAGAATGCTTGTGGCAACTACTTGTTTGGTTTCAAGAAAAGAGAGAATGTGACAGAGAACAGCATCAGGTAAAGTGCTTATTGTATCCGCCATTGAAATTTGCCACCGTTTAACAAGAAAGGATGAAGGACCACGAACCACTGTAAATAATCAGATTGTTATCAACAATTGCAGTACAGTACAGTTCAGTTCTTTTACTTCAAAGAAGGAATATGGAAAGCTATAGAAAAACTACAGGTACTAGGTAGTAATTTTCCTATGTTTGTTTACAAAACAAGGCTACTAAGGTATTAGCCTTATGCCAGACACTGGACACGACTAATAATTTAAAAAAAATCACATAACTCAGTGTAATTACAAGTGTCGGTGTCGTGTGGTGTCGTGTCGACACCAGGACACGCCTAATTCGAGAAGTGTCCGTGCTTCATAGGGTCCAAACCAAACAAACTCATTTTCTATTTAGTTGGGTCACGTCGTTCAAAATGAAGTGTTGAGACTCAACCAGACTATATAAATGAAATCCAAAATCAAGTCAGTTCTATATCGATTTAATTGGATTTCCTAAAAATCAAATGAAACCCAATTCGTATGATAATAATTTAATAAAATTAGTATGAATCGTAATCACAGCAAAGAACATGAATGAATACCTGATTGGATCGAAGAAAATGCAGTGATAAGGAAGAATGAATGGATTCAAGTTTATGGGTTCTTCACTTTGGGGGTTAGTTAGGCTTAGGTTCAATAGAAAATAGTGGAGGGAAAGTACATATATTTTAAGATTCTCAATTTAATATTTTTCGCTTAATTACATTTTTAATCCATTATTGTCCTTTACTCCATCCGTTTTAAAATGAGTATTGTTTAAGGTTTTTATGCACATATTAAGAAACACATTAATTAAAAGAAGAGAGATGTTATTTTACCAAATTATCTTAATCAATTATTGGTTTGTTTTTTATTAAAGAAAGAATAATACTTTGGAAGTAGTGTATAACTGTATATAGCATTAAATGAAAGGTACAATTGAAAAGAAAAAGTTATTATTGCATTGGAAACTTAAAGAGACATTCATTTTAAAACAATTTATTTTGGCTAAAACGACACTCATTTTGAAACAGATGAAGTAGATCTTATTTCAATTTAATGTCTCCTCTAAAAAATCTATTTTTTGAAAAACTGCTCTTAACAACTTCTCATTTAAAGCTGTTTTAGATTTTTTTTTTATTCTGATTTTTGTAAAAATCTGTAGCAAATAATTGCAATACTCTTAAAGGTGAGTTTTTTTAAAAAAAAATATTGATTTTTTTTCGTAAAAGGTTGTTAAACCCTTCTTAACATTAAAATTTTATAGTGACTAAACTTGAAAACTCTTGATTTTGTAAGGACAAAATGTATTTAACCCTTTTAAAATTGAACATTTTTATTTACTTATTTTGAATCTATTTTTACACTTTTACTTTGGGTGTTCAAAACCCAACCACCCGATTCAAAACCGTAGAAAACCGTATTTGGTTTGAATGTATTTCGATCGTTTTTTTACTCAACCGCACGTTTTGGTTTGGTTTGCGATTCTTATTTTATCAATCGATCAAACCAAATCGTAATATAAAAAAACATTAATTAAACATTATGTCACCTAGTCCAATACTCATAGAAACTTTTAAATAATGACATATTTTTTCTCTTTTTAATTTTTTTTTTGTATTTTATTTCAAAATTTGTTTTTATGTACTACTTAAAGTTTTAGAGAATGATAAAATTTATTCTTTTGCATTTCTTACAAAATAAGATTACTTTTTGTTGCGTTTTTTATTTGGTACTCTATGTTATTAGATGAAATGTAAAATATTGCTGAAAATATATTGTAAAAAACCCTGATTTGACAAAAATACACGTGAAAAAAGGGTTTATATATGTCGGTAAATTAATATTTTGTTAATCAAAAATACATTTAACTCAATGAAATAATTCCAAATTGTAAAATCTAAAATCACAAATTTCATCTCACAACCGTAAATCTCAAACATGAGAATCACCAAATTCTTTCCTTCTTCGATTTCTCGTATGTATGTTGATGATCCATCACATTACCTGTTTCTCTTTCATGAGAGCTAACTAGTGATTGTTATCTCTAGATGATTGACACGTATACGATTAAACGAGGTCAAACATTACTCCAACTCCTGTTGGACTTGACCCGGCACCTAAGGATAAATAGATTATCATGTCAAATATGTCTTTTTCTTATTGCACATACATATTAAGTATGTGGTAGTTCTAATGTCCACAAAAAATTGCACTCGGGAACTTTTTTTTTCTTTACATGGTACACCATCACAAAAAGACCGATTAAAATGTCTTGCAACAGAAGCAGCTAGGTTCTGAAATTAATCAGCAACAGAAGCAGCACTAAAAACATAGATTAGATGATTTTATAGGCTATAATTATGTTGAACATTAATTTGATTCACTTTCATTTCAAAATGCTTTTGAACTCTTGTGATCTTGAAAATGATTTGAGTACCAACAGGTCAGTATCCTACACTATATACTTGACATTGACAGGACCCGGGTAAGAGTTTAAAACTGAGTAAGATGGTACCGACGGATAAATTCTGGACCATTTTGAGAAAATTGATAAACAAATTTCAATAATCGGCGATATCGATTAACTAAGAGGCTGGCAAGCTCTATTTGCAAGCAACTAACAATCAGAATTTTCTTCAACTTGGTAGGGTTGAATAACAGAGCTCAACAAATCATATAAGAGTCTTTATTGATATCAATTGTCTCCAGTGGCCATAACAGAAAGGAAGAAGAAAAAATGCATTTAACATGCAACAACAGAAAGTAGTTTCAAGTGTAGTGTGCAACCAAAAGGCAATGGTAAGGTAGCAGCCATAGAAAGTTGTTTTTCTGAAAGGCTAGTGTGAATGATCATACAAATTTCTAATAATTTCGTGCAGATATCAATTTTGAGATGTGGCCGTGAACACATAATCGCCACATCCTTGTCATGGAATGCTACCAAAGGAACCTAATAAACATCAATCATTGCTACCAATAGATGATTCACTTGCGTCCATAGACAAAAGACTCACCGGAAGTATCACCTGAATAAAATTACAAAAGCACAATACTCAGTTAAAATTAAGTAATTTTTCTTGATATGACAAACTTGTATTAAAAAAAAAGACTAGTTATAGCATAAGATGTGCCAAACTAATGAGACCAAACAAAACTGAAAGGAAAACACAATTATAATCTCCAACCCAAATGCTAGTACTCTCAAGTTCAACATGTGAAGCCAATAACTATATAATTCTTAAAAAAGAGAAGAAATTTAAAGGTTTTCTTAAAAAATGAAGGAAAAAATTGTAATTGGTCAAAAATCAGAATTTAACATACAACTACTCATGAAATGGATCAATGTGGATATGAAGTCAAGGTAATTACATGACAATCAAAGTTCTAATTCAAACCACCAAATCTAGTAACTGCAAGGTAGAAGCTAATGAAATGACACGAAGGATCGAGTAACTACTTACATGGAACATATTCAAATGTAAGTTTACATGTTGAGGAGGCCCTTGGACACGAGGATAATAGTCTTTCAAAATCGGGTTGGCCAATGTAATAGATTCTCATGGTTTGTAAAACCTTTGCATTCTTCAAAATATACCTTGCTAGCTGAAGTTCACCTTGTAGGCCTAAGAAGCTGGAAAGATTGAAAATTCTAAGGTGTAATGAAAGGCATTGCAGAACAAAATCTGGGTCCACCCAATTTTCTTTATCATCTTTTCTAGTCCATGTTTGGTCATCTGAGTTCAAGCCAGCCTGTTAATAATGCATGTAAAGTAAAATAAACATAAAGGTGTGCTATGAAAAGATAAATCAGATATGATCTTTAACAAACCTGATCAAGGTATAGCTCTTGAAGATTAGGGCAGTGTTTGAGAACTTCTACTGAGAAATGCCAACGATAGTTGAGAGAGTTAAGGTCCAAGCGAGTCAAATTATGAAAGGTAGGAATAGCATCATTATAGCGATACACCTAAAATAAAGAAATACAAACTGTCAAATCACGGTTAAACTCCCAATAGCAAAAAAAAGAAGGGAAAAAATAAGTACATATCAATGAAATTTTTCTTTTTCGTATAAAATCAAACCTGAGCAGTTAAAATGCACATTGACAGAGACTGGACATTTTGAAGTAATTTCATTGGAAATTGAAAAAAAGTTGAATCAACATCTGCTTTGGTCAAGTTACTTAAACTAAAGCTTTTCCATTTGCTACAGCTTAGAGAGTCCTCCTCATAATCAAATCTTAGAGAGTCCTCCTTATAATCAAACCATAGATCTGATATGAGTAAATCCTCAAGATTCGGACAATTACCTAATAGCGACATAAAATCTTGATGTTTTGGGAACGTTGTAAATTGTAAGTGAAGGGTTTTGAGTGAGGGAAGTAATAAAACGGAAGAACAACTAGGATCTATCCAAAAGAAGTTAAGCCTGAGAACCACTAGAGTTGTGCAGTTGAAAATGGTATTGGGCAATATAGGCCAACCATATATGTCCACGTGGAGATCAAGGTACTCTACTCCGCGTTGTAGCACAATGTTGATCCATTTGGTGAAACTGGGAATGCGAAGAGTGACATGTTCATTGTAATCGTAGATAACATAGAGGCGGAAACTCTTAATTGAGACTGTGGCATCTCGCGACAGCAAAACGGAGTAGACAAAGTCGTTAAAGCGAAAATTGTCGTCTTTGTCCGTCAATCGGGTGATACTGAAGTCTAGAACAGGAACTGATAGCCAAAGATATTTTCACCTGTTCGAAAGAATGCTTGTGGCAACCGCTTGTTTGGTTTCGAGAAAAGAGAGAATGTGACAGAGAACAGAATCGGGTAAAGTGCTTATCCTATCCGCCATTGAAATTTCCCACCGTTTTACAAGAAAGGATGAAAGACCGCAAACCACTGCAAATAATCAGATTGTTATCAGCAATTGAAGTACAGTTTAGTTGTTTTACTGCAGATAAGTAATAGGGAAAGCTAGAGAGAACTTCACTTACCTGTCTTTCTAAAAACCCTCACATAATTTCATAAATATACATTTAAACAAGAAGAAAATTGTGTTTTTGTTAGAAAATACACATTTAGAGTATACAAATTATGTTTTATGGGATGGGTACTTCCAAAGTGCTTTCAGAGTGAGAAAAATTCCTCTGAAAGTTATGGCTTCACTGTCAAAAAGGTTTCATTTGAGGATGGTCAGAATTTTTTTAAGACTTACTAATGGACTCTGATGGATCCAAATATGGTTTCAGATAGAACATTATGACGTAATTTGATCCATGTAGCCAACCCCACTTAGTGAGAAAAGGTTTGATTGTTGTTGTAGTGATGGACTCTCATCCAGCCCAATGGAGTCCACAAACAAAACCTTTCAGATGTGAAATCATAATTTTCCCTTTCTGTTTACAAAGCAAAAAAAAAAACCAGAGCAAAACTACTACTATTTTTTATTGGCTCAGATTTTTTTTTCTCCCAAAAATCAAACCAAACCAACTCATTAAACCCATACCTGTGAAGCACGGATATACAGACACCTGGGATAAAAATTTGAGAAAATCACGTAGTTCAGTGTAATTATATGTGTTGGTGTCGGACACGACATGTGTCCAACTTCGCGTCCGACATGGAACACGCCTAATCCAAGGAATGTATGTGCTTCGTAATGGGTCTCCTCTAGCATATACAACAACGAACAACACTTATACCACTAAGTGGAGTCGACTACACGAATCAAATAAGGTACAAAACACTTGTTTCATTTATAATATTCGTTCATATTCATGAAATAATTAATTAAAACAAAACAAAACAGAGATCTCTCATGAATCTTAATGACAGCAAATAGGAAAAATAAGATAAATGAATACCTGAGTGGAGTGGGATCTGATAGGAAATCGGAAGAAGATGCAGCGGCAAAGGAAAAGTGGAAGATTGAATTGAAATTTTGGGGTAGGGTTCTTCGGGTAGTGGAGGGAAGGGGACAATGTATAATTAAGTTTTCGGTCCTGTAAATATTCACAGTTGCTTTTAGTTGTTGCAGAATAAAATCACACTTTTTAGTTTTATAAGATTTTCTATCAGAATCTGTAGTCTTTATAAATTTTTCCGTGAACACTTTTAGTCTTTGTCAAACATTTCCATCAACAGTTTTGATCCCTAAAATGCTTAAGAAAAATGTCACAAAGACTAAAAAGTGTGATTTTTATTTTGTAGGACTAAAAACAAAACTGTGAATATTTATAGGGACTAAAAACTTAATTAACCCTTGTTTTTTTATGGAAAAAAAAGAGGTTTTTAACAAATATTTTTTAAATTCATTTAATAAATTATACTCCCTCCGTCTCATAATAAACGTGTCTTAAGATTTTTTATTTTTCTTAAGATAATTGTCACTTTAGAATATCAATGCAACATTTATTATTTTTTCACATTATTATACTCTTATTTATTGAATTTCATCCAACTTCACTACTACACTAACTACAATTAATAAAGGTATTTTAGTAAATGACATTAATTTTACCATTGAAATCAACATAATTAATCATTTCTTTAATAATCGTGCACAAACTTTAAACGACTATAATTTAGAGACAAGGGAGTATATTTAATTTAGTGGCTATTTTGCAATTTTAACCCCTAATTCATTTAATAAATTATATAATTTTTTAAAAAATTATCTGTCTCAAAATAATTTTCACTTTATAATACTAATACAACATTTATTATTATACCTTTATTATTGAATTTCACCCAACTTAACTACTTTATTAACTACTAATAAAAATATTTTAGTAAATGTTAATTTTACTATTGAAATTAATACAATTAATCATTTCATTAATAATTGTGCGCAAACTTAAACGATTAATATTTACGAGACATGGAGAATATGTCCTTTCAAGAAAAGTAAATATTTTGTGTTCCTTATTGAAGATGGTTATTTGGAAAATGCTGTTAACACTGCTATGGTCCTACAATATAAACTTGTGTACTCAAACGTGAAAAAAAGATTGCATTTATATAAAAAGCAAAGAAATAACAGCCATATACTCTTGATATTTGATTCTAAGCCAATTCTATAGGTAAATACAAATAATACTAGCAAAACACATGAACCATGTTGCAAAACCAGAGTTTACACATAAATCATGTTACAATGGCTATAACATAACCACTGTTCTCATATCTATATGTATCTTCACATTGTCATTTGTGTATTACTCTACTAGTTTTAGAGGTGTTCAAATCCAAACCGATCCAAAATAAAATCGTAAATCGATCCAAAAACCGCCAAAAACCAAATTTTTTCGGATATGTTTGGATGTTGATTTGTAAAAACCGTTAGGATCAGATTTCTAATCACTTTTTTAAAATTGAAGCAAACCGAATTGAAGCGCAAAAGTAAATATTGATACTTATTTATTCTTTTATTAGTATTATAAATTGCATTATTATGTTGCTTGTTGATTTTTAATCTTATATATATTGCAATAATTTGATCTATATTATTGTTACTTCATATGTTTCACAATTCTTCTTTGAGAAGTTTCTTATGGCAACATGCAGACACTTAACAAGATAGAAGGAGAACAAAAAGTGTACAATATTGTCAATATTTTAGATTATATTCATATGTATCATTGGGTTGTAGACTCAACGTATTTAATAACTTGTAGTATGATCTGATTTTCAAATTTCACCTCCAACATATAAATATTTTGCCTTTTGTTAAAATTGTATTCAATATATTGTATTTTGATTCTAATCAGGCGGAAGCAATAAGTTTCTAAGGTTTGTTTCCAAGTCTAAAAGCTCCGATTCAATTCCTTCTTCGATTTTCTAAGCAGAACTACAACATCTGCAAAATGCATGCATTTCAATGTTATCTCTTGAATGTGTTCCGTAATTACATACAAAACTAAAATAAAAAGATAAGGGTTGACCCGTGGTGCAATCTTATTGTTATGGAAAAATTTCCAATGGCCCCATCATGCACGATAACACTAGTCGAAGCTCTCACATATATATTATTGATAACTCAAATAAGTAATCCTAACTCTTTTATTCTATAGTACTTTACACAAAATTTCTTTAGTCACTCTGTCACACACCTTCTACAATTCAATGAAAACTAAGTACAAGTCTTTTATCTATATGATAACACTCAATCACACGTCGTAGTAAGAAGATAACTTCCATGATCGACATCCCATGCACCAAATCAAATTGGTTATCAGTCGGTCGAGTCTCTTTTCTTAGTCATTGTTCAATCCTTGTTTCTCGTAACTTCATGGTATGACTCATAAGTGGTCATATAGTTTAATTCCCTTGTAATTTACACAATTTTATATATCCCTCTTATTCTTATAGATCAGAAGTTAAGTGTTTACTTCCATTCATCCAACATTCTATTTGACTTGGTGTCCTCTTTCACCTTTTAAGTGTCACTCAAATAGCTATCTTAAAGATTTGTCATCCGCTTCAATATGATTGTTAGATGCTAACCCTAGGCTAATTTGTTTTTTCTTTCTCTCCCTCTTTAGGACTAAAATACTTGAAAGAATTACTCTAAATATAAACATGAGGTCCAGCTGTTACTAGAGACCTGATATCTTGTAGTGGGCCAGCTGACACTTGACACTGGTGAACTAAAGGTTACAAGGTCGCAATGATATAGAAAACGACCAATATAAATGAAGGATTTCTTTAACGAGTTTAATTGTGGTGGGTTGACAGTCTAAAACAGTTTTGCACACACAACTAATCAAAACACTATAAATTGCCACGTTTGGTCCACATAAATTAAAATCATTAATTCATGTGACAATTCAGAATGTTTTTAGTGATTATATGTACAAAACTGTTTTGGACCGTCAACCCACCATTATTAAACTCTTCTTTAACTCCATTTCTTGTTTTTATTTTTAAAGAAAATTAGTAAGTACCCTTAAGTTTTGTTGTATACCGATATCTCATAGGAAAAATTGATTTAAATTTTAAATTAACTTTAAAATAATAAAAATTGGAAAAAGGCATGTCGCTTAATTTGGATGCATTAAGATATTTGATTTTTTTTAAGGAATCTAAGATATTTGATTTTTCACCTTTATTAAATACTAACTTTCAAACAGACACTTCGTGTATGTTTGTCTGCTATTTTTATCGTGCTAATGCGTAAAAATTATAAACAATAATTTCTATCAATTTTAATTAAAATTTTTTTTTATTAAAACTATAGACATGAATATTTTTCATTTTCATATTGTAGCAAATTATACTTATTTTTTTCAAATACATCAACAATATGTCATCGTGAGTTTAATTCAGTTAGTAGGGACAATACATAATATATGTGGGGTTCAAACTCCGGTCACTACAAAAAAAATACATCAATAATATATATGATATAAAAATATAGTATTTTTATAGACAAATTTGTTTAAGGATATAATTAGAAGAAAAAAGGTCACTCAAAAACCATTTATTTCCTTTACATATAGTATAGTATAGGTACTATCACAATAGTGAAACTCATTCTTTTATTGGGTTGAATGCTCATAGGTCGCGGGGCAACGATCTATACAATTATTAAAAAACACAAAATTGAGAATGAATTTTCTCCAATGGAAACATCTCCGGTCTTCTGCAGTGATACAATCTGCACCATTAATTGTCTTCTCTTTCTTATTTTCAACATTTAAAATTCTCACATGCATTAATTTTTAATGGACAAGATTTCATTCGACTCTCATGTGACTGGAGAGGATCCGAACCCCACAAAATTGCAAATACAAAAATTTATATATTTCTTTTTTAATTTTTATTTTAGATTTAAATGTAATTAAGGAATTTTGAACTCCAATGAGTCCATTAGAGTACGTCACTACATCTACAGTTATTTATATTGACTTGCTATGAGATCCCTAATGATTAAGTATGTAATTATCTATCCATTCTCAACTTTTTGATGTGAATAACTTGATTAGAATTTGAACTCGAGTTCCTGAATCCACTACATTTTTTTTTAAATATAATAAATTTCATTAAAATATGAACCACAAAGCACAAGCAATGAGAAAACCAAAATTACAAACAAATATATAAGAGAGCCTATGCAACACAGGCAGACCAAATGCAATAAAATGAATGGACTAAATCTCCTAAATCAATTGTGGATATGCATACATATAAAACAACGTCCAAATATATCACTGAGTTCCTCAATGATGTCAAATGTTCTGAGATACCGAACCATCGACTGACATTGAAGGTTGGAGTTCCCATCATGCTTCTAAGAAACATTGATCAAGCAAATGATTTATGCAATGGAACACGCTTGCAAGTCAACCATCTTGGGAAAAACATTATTACTGCCACTGTTATCATTGGAAAGAGTATAGGACAAAATGTTTTAATCCCAAGGATGGATTTGGTTCCATCAGATTCAGGGTTTCCATTCAAATTCTCAAGAAGGCAATTTCCCGTTTCTTTATGCTTTGCTATGACAATAAACAAAAGTCAAGGCCAATCATTGTCCAAAGTAGGT
>Ga0228710_1009878_pt1 | contig 13038 bp, 8 predicted proteins | sample MedpolnodulmetaG_FD_177995 | JGI IMG/M metagenome (GOLD analysis project Ga0228710, IMG submission 177995) | Root nodule microbial communities from Medicago polymorpha collected in Santa Monica, California, United States - pink nodules | ecosystem: Host-associated > Plants > Roots > Nodule...
TATTTTATTTTAGCCAAATCTTAGTGATTTTCTAGAACTTTCTATTATTATTTTGTTTTGTTTTATTTTGGCCCACGGGTTTGTTATTTCTTTCACTATATAAGCAGAACTTGTGCAGCCTAAGAGGAACACTTTTATTCATTAATAATATTCGAGACTTTTCTCTCAATTCTGGTGGATTCCGGAAACCCCTATCCCTACGCTTCCGTACCACGTCACTTTGTGTCCATGGTTTTAGCTTAGATGGGTGTATAAATATATTTTTATTTTTTATTTATTGAATTCATGGTTTAGTTGGTTGAGAATTCCATTTATTTATTTTTTATAGGCAATAAATTGTAAGTTTTCTTTTGTTGAATAAATTAATAAAATGTTAGTGATTGATGATGATATTATATCATATTAGTCATTTTTTGTTTCTGAATTACACTCGATTATATTAAAAAAAATTCACTCGATTATGTAGATGATGAATTGATGACCATGATTTTCATTCAAGTCAATTTTTCATTCAAGTCTCTTTAAATTCAATCGTCATTTCAATACAAGTCCTTCTATTTTATAGTGAATCATCTAGCAAACTATTTTTAGCCAATTATTTTAGAAGTGTCTCCCACTTGATTTGATTCAAGATATTCCTCTAAATAAGTTTTCCTTCTATAAACAACAAATCTAATGAATCTCATCCACTTGAGCAAAACACGAATGAGTTATACGAAACAAAGGTCCAATAATAAACCCACAACATTGTTAACATTTTTAGAACCATCCTAAACAATTAAGCTTATATGGACCTTTAATCCATCTATTAAAAAAAATATATATGAAATTTTGATCTCCTATTTCAAAAATTTATATTTTCGCACCCTGTTTGACTTTTTAAAAAAATGGTTATGGCTCATTTTTGGATCATTTTTCTTATAACGTAGTATTTTCTTTTTTTTAAGGCAAATATTTTATAAATAAAAGTAAAATGATACAGAGACCGGGGGACATTAGACCTGACCCAGGTACAACCCAAACGAGGATACAACGTGATAAAACAAACCATGCGATCAACCCTAGTCAATCCTAACAAAACAAACATTCACACAGGCGCAATCCAGCGAACTCGCGTACGGGTGCGAAACTAGATTACAAAAAGATGCGAAGTGAACATTCGTAAGAATCAAAAAAGGGGTTTAACGAAGGTGAATGGATCGACCACCAACACGGTAACAAATCCACGTACCAACAACCCCTTGAACAAAGCAGCAGGCATAGGAGCTCTTTCGAGCAAAATATTCCGAGATCAATCACAGGAACTAAGAAGGAAAATAAAACAACACCAGTGTGGAGGTAGGCCTGACGACTTGAGACCTGCATATATCAACATACCTGAAACAACAATAGAGAATCAAGCACAAGACCACCAACTCAACCAGTTTCATTAAACATATTTGTTGATATAACAGGGATGACAATGGGTACCCAATGGATAGGGTACTATAGTACCCTTTCCCATACCCGCGTTTGTAAAAATACCCGTACCCGAGCTCGTACCCTCGTGGGCAACAACTTTAGTGTCCTTCCTTATACGCTGTGTGCACCTAAGTACTCATACCGGCACTTTAATTATGAAAAGACAATAAAATATAGGGTTAATAGTGTTTTATCCCCTGTAATATAGGTCATTTCCAGGTTTACCTCTGTAAAAATTTTGTTTTGGTTTTCGTCCTTGTAAATTTTATTTTTTTTCAGAATACACCCCTAATAGGGCATTTTCAGAATTTGTTTCCAAAAATTTTGGTTTTTAAATGGCCTATTAGGGGGTATTCTGGAAAAAAAATAATTTTACAAGGACGAAAACCAAAACAAAATTTTTACAGGGGGCAAATCCGGAAACGACCTATATTACAAGGGGTAAAACATTATTAACCGTAAAATATATCACAATTGAAAATAAAACTATGATCCCAAAATTTTCAAATCAACTCATAAAATAGAACGAATCATAATATTTAGCTAAATAAAAAAAACATCCAAAATATCCCTCGAAAATAAAAGTAAAAACATTCAAAATACATATAAAAAAGTGCATACTAAAATAAACATCAAATTTATTTTAAGGTATGAATGGAAGGATGAAACAATTACTGTATTAGTTTTTAGGTTTAGGTATAGACGTAAATTGCTAAATAAATTAAATAACTATGCACCAAAAATAAATAAAGTATTTATTATATTATGTAATATTGTATATGCGGGTTGCAGAGCTGGGTAGTATAATGTCCTTACTCGCACCCATGCTCACTTAAATTTGTGGGTAATTAACCGGACCTAAGCCCATACCCATGAAAGCGGGGTTTTACCCTTCCCATTGCGGGCTTTTTTGCAGGTGCCCATCAGGTCTGGGTCTAATTGTCATCCCTATTGATATTCAGTGTAGTCTAATAAGTGTGGTTGTTTTATTATTGAATATGTTATGTCATAAAAGATACTAAAAAAATGAGACGGGTATAAAAAACTGATTTTTAAATCATTTAAATCAAACAATTATCTGATGAAAACCATTTAAATCAAACAAATATTTGATGAAAACCTTACTCCAAGCTATCTCTAGACCATGATATATCCCCCATAACTTTGCTTCTACCATTGAACACGTTCTTAAACTCGAAGCAAAACCATAAATATACCCAAGCAGCATGTTGCTCAAAATAGTCACAAAGTCTTGAGATGGAGCCACCAAATTGATGAGAGGGCAGCCCATACCAATCGAGTTAACAATATTAAAGATATCAAATTCTTCTAAAGTAGTACAATATTTTCCCTTTAAAAGACTAAACACCAAATAACATCAATCATCACTCCAAAGACTAAACTCGAGGTAACATTAATGATCAATGAATTATTACACAGGTTGCTCAACAAACAATTATGCCAGCTCTTTGAGGAAAATAATTGAGTATTAGATACAAGGGTTAAATGATGTTTACTCTTTTTATTTGGAGAGTTTTGATTTACCTCATGTAAAAAATAAAATGGATTCCAACCTTATAATTTGAAGATTTTTTGATTTTGAATCTTCATGACATCAAAATTAAAAATTTAAGTTACTTTTGTCCCTCATAACAGAAGCAAATTTTGGTTTACCCCCTTGCTATATCATCTATTTTGTACGAACAAAATTTATGAAGATCCAAAGTCAAGGCTATAATCCAAAGTTTTTTTTTATAGGGAGTAATCCAAAACTTGCCCAAACAAGAGCTGGATACACATCATTTAACCCTAGAAATCTTAATGTTGTTTCATGACGTTCATCAACAATCTTGTATACATTGTTTTAGAGAAATTGATACCCCTAGTTACTAATTCATAAGTTATTCAAAGACAAGTATGATTTGGGATCACATTTTCATGATGGATGGAATGCTTTGGGTTGTGAAGATGAATATGGTTGATAACTTTCTACTCCTCAAAGATGTATGCAAAGGGAAGAATTGTAAGAATCAAAGTTTTAAACAATGGTCGTTGTCGCGTTAAGGTTTTCATAATTTTGGCCATGACAGATGTTGCGATACCAAATACGGTTGTCGCAGTGTGAATTAATCACAATGCTGCATAAATCTTATAAAATTATTTATACTATCATTTAATGTATAATAACGTAAATTATTCTTTTTACCCATTATTATAAGATGTTTAAAGTAAATTTAATAATAAAAATATGAATAATTTAGTAGCTATTATTAACGGTATATTCAACAAAGATCGTATATTTAAGATTCATGCTCACATATTGTTCCCATATGGGCCGGAGTCCAAGTCAACATATATTCTTGGTGGATCCCAATACAAGGATCATTGGGGTTGTGGTACATACCGCACACGAGACCGCATTTGAACAACGACACCTGAGAGCGGTCTCGAATACATTTCTCCAGGTAAAGGTACAAAGACCAAAACCCTAAACCTACTTTATAAAAACTAACTCATAGACATTGGGTCAGGTACACTCACTTCTATCCATATATACATATCATTCAACAAAGCCTTAATTGTAAGTTAAAATCAAATTATTTCATATCAAACAATGTCAAATATAACATAGGGTCATGCTAACTTGTGCCCTAAGGGCACAAGTTAAGGAACTTAAAATAGAACTAAGTAATAAATTTTATATTGAAAAGATAACTTTTGAAACTTTTAATACATTGAATGCACAATTTCCAAGAAAAAACTTCTACATATGGTTCCTTAACTTATGTCGCAAGGGTACAGGTTAGCATGACCCTATGTTATTATACCATCCTGACCTATTTATATGAGATTTATACTTTTCAAAGTTGTTCCTTTTACTCTATTCTTAAACCCATTGAACAAATTCAAAGATGTATAGCTTGTGTCCAATACACATATTCACATCTACTAAGCTCATTAGTAATGTAGACGAAGTAAGAGAAATAAAAAATATCTAGAAAATTTGTTTAGTGATCTATCGACTTCCCACAAAAATGTACTCAAATAAATCAGATGTTCTTTCATAATTTTTAATAATATTTTACTTTTTGGTGTTGCATTAGGTAGTAGGGGTAGAGGTGTCAACCTAGTTGGGATGACTGCTCTCCATCTTTTCGATCTTATTGATTTATAAAAATAATAATAATTAATTATTAAATAAATCATACACAATTGATTCACTCTATTTTACATCTATTAAAAACAATTCTTGTAGTCATGTATATCAATCACCAAACAACGTGAACAACGAACAACACATATCAGTCAGAAAGAATACTATTGACTAACTACATACATGACTCTTGAATCTATTCTCCATGTGTTAAATATGACATGCCACGTAATAATGAATATTATATATAGGCAAATTCTATGGTACATCCAATATATTTGAGTGTACCGGTACACTCACTATTTAAATTAATAGTTAAATGAGTTGTTTTTTGAAGAAAAATATTATTTTTTATCATTTATAATTATAATAACTAAATCTTATTTATCAAAAGTCTCAACGAAATAAAATTAATTTTTTTTTGAATTTTTATCATTCGTAATTGAGAATATTGATTATTTTTTACTAAAAAATTACTATGATTCTTATAAACAATGAAATGATGTTTTTTCTTATGAAATGATGTTCTATATAATATAAATATTGACAAATAGCTATTTATTACATAAAAAATGATCATTATTTATAAAATTAGGAAGGAAGAGTACCGGTACACCTCACTTTGTGAGTGTACCGTAGAAGCCTCACTTTGTGAGTGTACCGTAGAAGTTCCCATATATATATATATACATATATATATATATATATATATATGCTAGAAATACAAAATGATTTTAAAATCTAACCTCCATTACATTTATATATCATACTATACATATAACCTACTAAATAATTTGACACCGTTAAATATGGGGCTCTGGGTTGTGATCCATTCCGATAGTGTTCAGGGCTATTCCTTTAGTATACACAAATTGGTAGTTCAATCAAAGCGCTATTTCTTCTTTTTCACAAGAGAAATTTAGGGTCAGGGAATGATGCCTCAATTAAAAGTAGAAAAGATTTTTGAGCTCAATGAGCACCGACAAATATTTTTATAATGACTCTCTCAAATGACACTAACAAGACTCAAATCAGAAATGTTTAGATCCAAGACCTATCTGTTTACCACTATATCAAACCTTTAGAGTTAAAAGCGCTATTTCTTTATATAAAAAAAAAATTAACGCTAAAATATGGTTTTCGTCCCTACAAATATGCCTCATTTTGGTCCCTACAAATAGACCTATCTGTAATTTTTTTTGTAATTTTTGGTCCTATAATTATGTCTCGTTTTGGTTTTGGTCCCTGACCCGACTTTTGTGATGATTTGCACATGATGACTGAATCCATTTTGTAGCAAAATAGTCCCTACAAAATATTTTGATTTTTAAAAAGGTCCCTGCAAAATATTTTGTTTTTGAAAATAGTCCCTTTGAAAAATAGTCCTTGGAGGGACTATTTTCAAAAACAAAATATTTTGCAGGGACCAAAAACTACAAAAAAATTTCACAGGGACTAAAACCATATTTTAGCCAAAAATTAATTAGATCTATTATGAAAATATATTATAATAATTTAATACACATTAGTATAAATTAAATAATATAATATTTGAATCAATGAATATATGAATTATATTAAATAATAGAGTGAATTACATTCCCCTCCCCTCAAAGATGCTTGAATTACACTCCTCTCTCCTCTTAGGATAAAATCTACACTTCCCTCTCCTTTTATTCAAAATATATTAGAAAATATTTGGCTAAACTACAATTTTGACCCCTTAAGTTTACCAATGTTGCGATTTTGACCCCCTAATAAAAAAAATTAATATTTTGCATCCGTATATTTTAGCCCCTTTTCAAAAGTGACATTTTTGGTCAATTTTGACCCAATCAACGCTCATGTGTAAATACTGAATTAAAAAAAAAGCCACATATTCATTTTATAAATTAAATAGTTAAAAAAGAAATTAAAAAAATTGAAAAACCCCATAAAATTCATACTCTTCTTCATCTTCATCGCAACTTCATCATCTTTATCCAAAAAATACAAAACTCAACCCAGAAAATCAAACAATCCTAAAGTTAGAGATTCTATTGATTATTAATTCTTTTGCAGCAACATTATCTTGCACCATCAATAACAAAATCTAAACAAAAAAAATTAACAAAAACAAATCCCTTTTATATTTGTCTAGCTTTTCCAAACGACATTCATGGCTAATCCTACACATTTTGTTTGATACATGTCTATTAACAAAAAGGCTGGGCACCAAAAGAAATAAGGCAGAGGAGACCGCTAATACCACCCAAAAACAGCTAGCAGCAGCAGCGAACAACAAGTAACAGGAAGCCAGAAGCACAACAGGCACCCACGTTACCCCTGTTACAAAAACTGTGCGCCGTAGAGCAAACACCAACGGACCGCCACAACAAAGCGATTGAGTTTCTGATTCAATAAGGTTCAATGTTTGATTTTCTGGGTTTTTTTCTCTACCGTAAGATTGGGGTATGAAGATGCGAAAGAAGGGTTGAGAGAACGGAATGTAGGGTTGGGAGAAAATAAAGGTATGATAGGTTTCTGGGCTGATGAATCATGAAGATGATGTTGTTGTGTTGTTCATCTGAATGCCTCTTCCTTACATTATTTAAATTTAATTATAAAATTATAAAATTAATAACAAAATATTTAAATTTAATTATTATTGACATTTAAATTATAAAGAAACAATTTTATTTTTTTAAATGGTGATTCAAAATTAATATATATTATTAAAATATTTATTTATGTTAAAATAGATTAAAGTGTCCCCTTGAGTTTAGCTCAATTGGTAGGAATAATGCATAATATATGTAAGGTTTGTGGTTCGAATCCTGGACACCACAAAAAATAATATTCAAATGTAGCGCATATTTAATTATTAGGCTTAATTGCAGTTTTAGCCCCCTAACTTTCTCAAAGTTGCGATTTTGACCCCCTAAGAAAAAAAACTACAAAACAGCCCCCTAAGTTTTGCACATGTGGCAGTTTTGGCCCCCAAGGTTGATATTGACTCGGTCTACGCTGACGTGGCACCCTAAGTGAGGTGCCACGTGTTATTTTTTTTTGGCCTTAGGGGGCCAAAACTGCTACAATTGCAAAACTTAGGGGGCTGTTTTGTAGTTTTTTTTTCTTAGGAGGCCAAAATCGCAACTTTAGAAAAGTTAGGGGGTTAAAACTGCAATTAAGCCTAATTATTAATGGAGGGGTTGTAGGGGAAAAGAGTATAATTTACTCTAAATAATATATGAATTAAACGAAAGCAAACCAATGCAAACAAACATAATTCAAGTATAACTTATTTATATAATTACATTCATAAATTTGATTCTTGACTATTTACATAAATTAAAAAGCTAATAAAGGTCAACTATATGAACTATTATTATGCCTGTCTCTTGAGAAGTCACTTGGTTGTAAGGTTTGTCCAACAATCTCAAAGTACTCGGTTCAAGACCCAACACCAAGAGATATATGAACTACGGTGGCTTTTAGGGTACACAAATTGTTAATTTTGTGTATCCATACACAAGTTCATTATCAACCATAGATTTATGAGTTCAAAAGTTCAATGGATATGATTTTACTAGAACAACATAGGATATAGCATAGATTTGCTGGTTATGAAGGGAGTATCAATTTACACTATGTACCTTTTCCTAAAAAAAATATATATTACACTATGTACTTAGAATTATAAATAAATTAGAATAAAACGTTTTTTTTAACCAAGAATAAAATGTTGTAGTATTTAATACTGAAAACTGTGTGAATTATTTTGTTAAAAGTGAATAATTTGTCATTTCTTTAACATAGAAAAAAAATTCTATACCAAAGAGGACGTTAATAACTTATATCTTTTGACTTTTTTTATATATCCTTCTACAACTGCCCAATGAATTTTTGAACTGTTAGAGTCAAGCGTCGTCGATATCTTTGGGCTGATCTCACTTCTGCAACGGTGTTTCCAAATTCTCTTCCTTATGAGTTGTCTGTCGATTTCTTTCGAGATAGACGTGAGTTACCCAATTACAGACTTCCATAGTTTGTTTTTGGGGAGTTTTTGTTATTTGTTTTTTTGCTTTCTGTTTTATTTTTCTTTCTTTGAGGGTTTTGGCCTAGTCCCCCCTCCTTTGTAATTATTTTTCCCCTTTTTTTAATAAAATCTTTTGAGTTTGGCGGCATAGGATGGAGGTTTCTCGGGGTGCCAACCTAGTTGGGATATCGATGTTGCCTCTTGATGCCTATCCTTTCTCCTTGCTTATCAAAAAAAATCCACCATTTTGTTTTTTAGAAAATAATCACGTATCTTATTTATAAAAGTTCTTAAGTCACTTAAACAATTTTTTGGATCCAAAAAAATTGTTGCACATTTCTTTCCTAATTATTTGGTGTTTCACTATTTTTTTTTAAAATGATCGTGTAATCTTATTTATAACAATTCTTAAGTTTCTTAGACAACTTTTTTGGAGTCAAAAAAGTTGTTGCACATTTCCTTCGTAATTTTTTGTCGTCTCTCTATCTTATTTATAAAAGTTCTTAAGTTTCTTAACAACTTTTTGGAGCCAATAAGGTTGTTGCACATTTCCTTCCTAATTTTTTGTCGTTTCTCTATTTTTTTAGAAAATGATAGTGTATCTTATTTATCTTATTTATAAAAGTTTTTAAGTCTCTTAGATAACATTTTGGATCCAAAAAAGTTGTTGCACATTTCCTTCATAATTTTTGTGTTTCACTTTTATTTTTTTGAAAATGATCGTGTAACTTATTTATAAAAGTTCTTAAGTTTCTTAAACAACTTTTTGGAGCCAAAACAGTTGTTGCACATTTCATTCCTAATTTTTTGATGTTTCTTTATATATTTGGAAAAGTATCGCGTATCTTATTTATAAAAGTTCTTAAGTCTCTTGGACAACTTTTTGGAGATAAAAATGTTGTTGAAGTCTAAATTACTTCGGGGGGTTTTATTAATTGTCTTTTGAAAGCAGTATCAATGATTTTTTCGTTACAAGGATTGGACAAAGGGTCAACCCTATCCCTATCAAAGATTTTTTTCATAGCAAGGATTGGACCAAGGGTCAACACTATTTCCTTATCTTTTTACATTAGTTTTGGATGTACTTACAAAACACATCCAATATCTAGCACCAAGATGTATGGGTTTTGTAGATGATGTAGTCTTAATTGGAGAGTCGAGGGAGGAATTGAATGAGATGTTGGAGACTTAGAGACAAGTCTTAGAAGCATAAGACATTCGTTTGAGTAGTGTCATACCCCAATTTTTGACCTAAGACGTCACTGACACGTGTCGTTCGACGCTACGTTTATACGCCGTCTGACTCTGATCGATCTCTGACGTTTTCGACGAAATTTCAGCAGAGAGGTATTTTAAAATACCTCATGTTTGATTCCGAGTCGGGCCCTCTTCTCTCTTTATCTTTTGCTATTTTAATTCCATCTTTTATTTAAAAATTTTAATTAATTTCAATCTTGTTTGTAAAAATCTTTTCTTTTTTAATTAAGCTTTTAAACACTTCGTCCCTTTATTTTGTTTTTTTAGTTTTAGACTTCATCTTCTTCTTTATTTTTACTTTGTCCATATCCAAATCCAAATTTTTCATCTCAATCCAAGCACAGCGCCCCATTCCTATCCGATCTCAATTCCAATACATCTGCAGCAACAACAAGTACTTATTCTCCTCCCCAAGCCACATAATTTCTGGCATCTTTAACAAACCCTAAAGCCTTAACCTTCCCCTATAAATACCCGCAAACACAGACGCAAAAGGGCCGAAGATTCTCAATCGTAAGTACCTGCAAAACCACCAGAAGCCAGAAATTCACAGAGAACGCATAACACATAACAGAGGTAAAACATCACGGACACAACCGTTTCGCGCGCACACGCACGAGACCAAACCGCAAAGCTCAACGCTGCAACAACTACAACAACAAAGACATCAAAGACCACGACTGTGATCCAGACCCCTACCGTCATCAATACCAGCACCGATCCAGAAGGTGGAAAAGGTAAACTTCTCTTTTTCTTGCTGTTTGTCAAGAATCTAGGGTTGTGTCTACTTTTGATTAGGAATTTCAGTACCAACAATAACAAAGAGTAGAAGAAGAATAGGAGTAGAGAAGAAGAGAAAGGGGAAAGTACAAAAATTAAGAAGGGTTTGTTTGTGGCGGCGGCAGCCCCGTCCATAGCGGCTAACCGCCGCGTCGGACCACCGGCCGCCACCCTTCTCCATCGGAGAAGATGGTGAGAGAAGACAGTAGAGGGAGGAGTGAAGAGGTCGAAAAAATAATAAAAAAAACATAGAATAGGGTTTCGACGCGGTGGCGCCGCCGCACCGGCCGGCCAACCACCGCCGGAACCCCCACCTATCGTCGCCGGATTCTGGGCTGGGGGGAAGAACATTCATGTTGTTCTTGAGAGTGAGGAGAGAGAACCGAGAGAATAGAGGAGGAAGAGAGAGAAATGTTGTGTGGAAATGAAGAAAAATGGGTCTTACACCCTATTTATAGTGGTCCAAAAACCCGACCCGTATTAAAAGAACCGAACCGGCCCAAAGCCAAGTCCAGCAAGGCCCAACGCGCACCTTCTATCTTTCTTTCATTTTTTACTTTCTGCACACCCCCTGATTACTGCTGCACCCCCCTCTGCTGTAACTTTATTCCTTTTTTCGCGTTTTCTTCTTTTTTTCGTTTGCATCGCATTCCTTTTATTATCCTCGTGCATGTTCATCCGTTCGGGTTTATTATTCTGCCTTTTTTATTTATCGTATATTTATTTCTTTATTTTAGTCATTTAGAAAATGTATTTAGGTTTTATTGTAATTAATTTATTTATTTACGTTTTTGCACGGGACTTAGAATGTAAAATAGGCCTTCATGTAAATAGTTTATCCTCCTTGTCATTTATTTTCCGCAGACCGTAGCATGTATCTTAGGCTCTTTTCATGTAACAGTCGTAGGTGCATGTGTGCGTGTGTGTATGCTTTACTTTTGCGTGTGTGTATGCTTTACTTTTATGCTTCTAGCTTAGGTTAATGGTCTTTGTGGTGATCCAACGTCGCCACAAAGTACCTACATTTTATTTTCTCGCTCCGATAGTTTATTTTTAGCTTATTATTCAAAAAAACAAAAACATGCAAATAGTACCCAAATCACAAAAAACATTTTCTACAATAAACCTTGATTCCCAAAATCAAGTGATCGTCTTATTTTTTTTATTTGTTTCGTAAATCAAACATTGCAAACTACATTAATCATATTTTAAATCATTTTTCTTTTAACATAAAAAACACAAAACAAACTTATTTTGCCACTTGGCTTTTCATTTTAAAACCTTTTTCAAAACTAATAAAAAACACACAACAAATCAAACGTCAATTTTTACCCCGAACTACGAGGTTTTGATCCCTCACGGGTACGTAGGCAAAGGACCTAGTCCTAGCACATTAATTAAATAAAATCAAGAGGTTCCCGTAGTGTACTACGGATATAAAGGGTGCTAACACCTTCCCTTTATGTAACTAACCCCCGAACCCTAAATCTTTTCAAAGGGGTGTTTCGAACTTTTTTCCCCTTTTCTTTAAAAATTAAAATGTTCAGTCGTGAAACAAAATAGTGAGTCAAAAGCTAATCAAATAGCCTTGATCTCCCAAAAATGGCGCGACAAGTAGATACATTACATAGTATATGTAATGTAATTTTAGCGAAAGACAAAGTAGTTCAACCTTAGAGGTGAAAGTTGGAGATCATATCATACAAGTTACACAATTTAAATATCTTAAGTTCCTTCTTTCAACAAATTTTTTTTGGGTTCATATTACAAAATGACGGAGAAATAAATGTAGATGCAAATCATTGTATTCAAGTTGGATGGTTGAAATGGAGGAGAGCCTCAGGTGTGTTTTGTGATACAAACATGCCGTTTAAGTTGAAGTGAAAAAATACCAGACAATTGTCAGAACAACGATGTTTTATGGAACAAAGTATTGGTGCTTTAGAACTAACATGAGAATAAAGTAAGTTTTCGAAGATGGGAATGTTGTGTTGGATGTGCGGTAAGACTAGGTGATATTAGATTAGAAATGACAACATTGTAGAGATAATTAGGGTAGCACCTATAGTATAAATGTTGCGGAAAATAGGTTTAGGTGGTTTGAAAATGTAGAGAGAAAATCTGCAGATTCTATAGTAAGAAGAGGAGATCAAATAGATGATAATCATATTATAAGAGGTATAGGAAGACTTAGAAGAACTATAAGAGAAACTATCAGGAAAGATTTCTAGATTAATGAGTTGGATTTAAATATGATTTATGATATAACAATATGACATATTTTGGTCCATGTAGTCAAGTCAGCTTAGTGGGATAATTTTGGTTGTTGTCGTTGTCGTCTTTGAAGGTGAGAAAAACCACAAGAAGG
>Ga0228710_1009883_pt1 | contig 13034 bp, 6 predicted proteins | sample MedpolnodulmetaG_FD_177995 | JGI IMG/M metagenome (GOLD analysis project Ga0228710, IMG submission 177995) | Root nodule microbial communities from Medicago polymorpha collected in Santa Monica, California, United States - pink nodules | ecosystem: Host-associated > Plants > Roots > Nodule...
TACTACCTAGGTAAATGTCAAATTAGAATAGTAAAACAAATAATTTCACACTTGTATAGTGGTAAATTTAGTAGTATAAATACCACACTTTGGTTCATGAAAATACACACCATCTTTGAGAAATTAAAACATATCATTCTACTTCTTTCTCTCTTGATTTCCTTAGTTTGATAAATAGTGTTGTTTATTATTTGAAGTATTATAAATTAAAGTAGTATTTTATATCATCTTATTAGTTCACTAATATCATAAAATAAGTATTTAAATATCTAAATCTTTAACAAGGTTGTTAATTTTGGCCCCCTTTCTTTCATCTTCTCACCATTCTTCTCCAACCCTTGAAAATCTCTCTTCTTCACCATTTCTAGAAAACGATTGACGTGAAAATCAGATAACTAGGGTTCGATTGTTTGAGTTCCTAATTTCAGTTAAGTTTGTGTAACTATTTCGAGTTCCAGATCTAGGGTTTGTGTTACTATTTTCGGAGAGTGAGAAGAAGAGGAGATAAACTCAATTCTTGGGAGTTTGAGAAAAGAGGAGATAAAGATTGAGAAGAGGAGATAAACAAATGGCACTGTGCTGCTATCAATAAACTCAGATTTGGGAATTTGAGAAAAGAGGAGATAAAGATTGAGTTTTTTGAAAAATAAATTTGAGTTCTCTAGATTTTTGGATTTCAACCGTTACTGGCAAAAGGGTCTTGAGAATAAATTTGAGTTTTCTTAAAAAGTTTCATTTTTATGGGTTTTTGCATCAAACTAGTAAATGGGTCTTGTTCTTTTTTGGACTTTTTGTTTGGATCAAAATCTAGAACCTTTGTTTATGTTTGTTTGTTTTTGCAATGTTATAGGTGATGCTGGAGGAGGAAAACAACAGAAGAAGAACGGTGCAGCAGGGGAAGGAAGGAACCGTATACCATTATTTATGGGTTTATGAATTTTTCTGGGTATTGTTGACAAATGAAGATGATGAAGGAACCGTTGTAGAAGCAAGTCTTTCTTTTTTCTTTTTTTTAAAATATTTTTTTCCAATTAAAAAAAGCCAGCATGAATTAAAAAATAAAAAAATACATGTGGCACCTCACTTAAGCGATTTGGGTGCCACGTCAGCGAAGACCAAGTCAAAATTGGTTTTGGATGCCAAAACTACCAAATATCGAATACATAGGTGGCTGTTTTGTATTTTAATTAGTTAGACGGTCAAAATCGCAACTTTTGAAAAGTTAGAGGGCCAAAGGTGCAATTAAGTCAAAAAAAAAAAAAAACTTCAAACCTTATCTATTTCTCATATCTTTCTCTCTTCTTAAACTCTCTATTGCTTACTTCTCTCTTTTTAACTTCTCTTCCAAACCAAACACGCATCAAAATGAAAGGAAAATTTTTATAATTTAATTTGATAGACCTAATAAACTTTTAAAATAAGGGAAGCCATAACATACTTGATTTACCTAACTTTCTTTTTTTCAATTATTATATACTCCCTCCGTCCCATAATAACTGATCTATTTGTAAAAAATATTGTCCTAGACAAATTGACCCATTTTCCTTTTCAATACAATATCTACTTTTTTCCAATTATAACATTAATTAATACTACTTTCATCACTCCCAATTCAATATATTATACTTTGCATTTATGATAAAGAAGAATGCACCAATAGTTGACAAAGACACTCAAAATCATTTTTCTCTTTGTTTCATCTATACATTTTTTTTAATAAGTATGAAATGAATCAACAAATTAATTAAAATGGGACGGAAAGAGTATATTATTGCACATCACGATGCAATTACTTTGATGTCATAGGTCTGCCTTTTCTTTTTGAGGGGTCACAGCGATGGGTTTGTCTTTTACTTATATACAAGAACAATAATGAACGAACTACTCCAAAATAAAATAAAAATATACAGCATTATTACAAGTCCTGCACGATAGAGGTGGTGTGTCACCACCTTAAGAATTTGATTGGGAGATAAGTTTAAAGGGGAATAGAGGAAAATAGAAGCAACAAAAATTTCTATAGTAGTAGGTTTTATGACACAGTCGGTTATAGATTATATTAAATTATAAAATTTTCTTTTTGACAATATTTAATTATAAAAGATAACTATCACAAAAAAAAATGAAAGATAACTACTTCCTTTTTAATATATATTTTTGTCGACTGCAATTTGTTGCATTTTAAAAATAGTGGTACTCTTTGTAAAAAAAAAATAATGGTACTTTTTTTAAACTGTATGAATGCTTGGATATTGTTTAAATACTAACGTTTTTTTTAATGCCGTAAGTTTAACTCATTTGATAAAAATAATACATAATATATATAGGGAAATTGAAGTTAGAATTGAGACTCCACTTTTTTTTTGTCAAGTAATCTATTGGATAGAATTCACCTTTTTCAAGGTGAATAAGTAGGATGTTCAGGATTCGAACCTCGACCTCTGCATATAAAATGCATGTTCCTGTCAACTAAGCTTTTACGTTGACATTGACAAAAAAATATTAACATATTTTTTTTAATTCTAAAACTTTTAGTTTGGAGAATTCAAAATGGAAATGACTTTAGGGAGATTTGAAACGATTTAAAAAAGTTATAATATTTTTATGACATTTTCAAAATTAAAAAAAAAATTATTGATAATTTTCTTCCCTTCTACTCTAAAATAGGACTTCTTCTCCTCTTTCTCCCTTAACTCCTCCTTTCGTAATGTAAATAGTGATTTATGCCAGAATTGATGCATATGTAATACATTTTTTTTATTTTTTAGTAATAATCATTGACTTTGTAATAAAATTCATGAAAATACTGAGGCTTGGTACAAACTCAATTCATTAATTGACTAAAAACATACGCTTTATCATGACAATTTTTTATCGTGTTTGATTTAGAAATTGATCACTTGAGACCGAAAAAACGGATTGGATAAAAACATAAATTCATGTTCCTCGTTAAATCCTGAAACTATTTAGTGAATAAATGAAATCATTTCATTAATTGTACAAATTCACATCTCTAATTTTTGAGGATGCAAGGAGCCCTAGAATAGAAATTTCACACAACAACTAAAGGTGACAAACAAAAGGAAGGTAACGGCGACAGCGGTGGAACGCTGACCATACCCTTAACATCACCGTCCCACAAACCAGTCCAAAAAGACGGCGTTAACGGCATCTCTTTGAAACAGTTCATATCATATTCTGTTATTTTCTCCTTTTTCACCACCGGTTTTACTTCTACCACCTCTTCCTCTTCTTCTTGTTCGCGGCACCTTTTCTTATTGCCTTCCACGGTGGTTTCCGCTGCGTTGACTTCAAGTGGAAAGTTGAGAATTGCTTTGGAGCCACGCAGCCTGAAAGCAGCTGAATCGTAGGCTTTAGCAGCTTCAATAGCAGTTTCAAAAGTTCCAAGCCAAACTCTTGAACCTCTTTTGTTCGGGTCACGGATCTCAGCGGCGAACTTTCCCCATGGTCTTTGTCTAACTCCTCTGTAGTGCTGTTTCTCAGCAACTTCCGGTTTCTGAACAACCACCTCAGGTTTTGGATCCGGTTTACCGAATTGGATCCACTCAGTCTTCTTCGGTAGAGCGATTTCCAGCGACGGTTTTCGGCTCAGTTTAGGCTTCTTCTCTACGGTTCGTTGAGGTTGGTTAACAGGATGAGATGATGTTAGAGCTTTAGGGCTCTCATGTTCCATTAATTGAGGTTTCGTGTCAAATTCAAAGAGAGAAATTTGTGTATCTGTTTCAAGGAGGTTAGTTAAATAATGATCCAAAGAGATTGATGAATCGGAAGTAGAAGAGTTGGATTCAGATTGAGATATGTTTTGATTTGTTTGAAATTCAAAATCAAAATCAAAACAAGGTGTTGAAATAGGAGATGGAAGTGGAGAAAATTCACCGAGAAGATGGAATTTGATACGTTTTAGAGCTGAAGCTTCTTCAAAGTTAGCCATATTTGTATTTGTTACTTGAATAGGAATTGTTTTTATAAGAACAAGTAAAAAGTTGTTGAATTATGAGAAGGAGAGAAGAGATTATGATTATGTGTTGTCTAAGTTGAGTAGAAAAAGGGTATATATAGAGAAGAGAAATGTGAATGAACAATGAGTGAGAGTGCGTTTTTCTTCTGTGGTGCTACGATGCTACTAGGAAGCATCCTATTTCCTTTTCCTGTTCTCACAATTCTTCTTTTTTTGAGTTTAAGGTTTTTCTTTTTTTGTTGATAAATTCTATCTTTGCGGTTTGAATATTCTATTCCGGGAACACCCTTTTTTAAATTTGCTCCTTATCTTGTCCATATAAACTGAATCTGGTTAATATTAACCCATTCGTCACTGTTCTGTTTTGTCGTTTCTCTTGTCTTGTCGTTCTTTTGATTTTTGTATATTATATTGTTCATTATCTAAGCATCCATCACAAAAGAGACACACTATCACTTATTTATAATTATTTGGTAATAATACTTGGTAATAATACTCGGTAAGCACACAATCTCTCTAATCTAGTATTTTACACAAATTTCTTTAATGAGACACACTAATCAGCTATCAATAACTTTATATCATTACATTTTAATTTTTTATATTAAAAAATTATGGGTCTTGTTAACTTGTGCCCTAAGGACACAATATAAGAAACTAAATATAGAAACTTAACCTTGGAAATTGTGCATTTTAAACCGTAAAATCTTAAAAACTTATCTTTTCAATGTAATATTTATTATTTAATTCTATTTTAAGATCTTTATCTTGTGCCCTAAGGACACAAGTTAACATTTCCCAAAAATTATATATCTCACTTAAGATTGAGGCTTTTAAGTGAGATCATAGACTTATTATTTAGTTTGGACCTTTTAAAAGTCTAATATGATTTGTTAGTTTGTTCAAAAGTCTATTTCATATCAACATAGATGAACAAGCAATCTCATCTATGTTTCAATACACTAACAAACCAATAAAACAGTGAAATTAAACTTCGTTTTGATATTTAACAAAATATTTTAGAGAGTTTGACTATATATAGTATCATAATTCAATTCTAATATATAACAATACATTCAAATATGTGACAATTTTCATAAGTTTAAATTACTAAAAAAAATTGAATGGTTAATGTTGTTCTCACAAATTTCAATTTTAACAAATCCCCACAATTTTCCTTAAAAAAAAAACCCACAATTTATCTAGAGAAGTTTCTTTATATATATTTTTGGGTTAATTAAGTTTTTAGTCCCTGTGACATTTTTCTTAAGCATTTTAGGGACAAAAAATGTTGATGAAATTTTTTGACAGGGACTAAAAATGCTGACGAAAAATTTTATAGGGACTAAAAACACTAACAGACAATTTTGTAGGGACTTAAAAGTGTGATTTATTTTTATAGGGACCAAAAACAAAACTGCAGATATTTATAGGGACCAAAAACTTAGTTAACCCTATATTTTTTAGTATTATACTCCACTATGAATCTTTCATCTCACTTGGTTTTTCTTTTTTTAAAGCACAATCAAGATCTTGTTGGACCAAATAATCTTGAATTGTGTATTGTCATAAGGAGAAGTTCATCATCCCATCAGACAATGAAACTCCTAACTTCAATATAACCATAACATTACATGAAAAAGAATACACAAACAAGATGATAATGAATCTCTTTTTAAATAAATGGTTCAATGCAACTTTTATTCCTCTCCCTTTATCGGAACATTTGCTCTAATTCAAATTGTTGAAAAGCATCTAGAAAAAATCTACACATAAGAAACAAAAATAACCAAAAAGCAATTTACAATAAATAAAATTTAAGGTGAATAGTGCTTTATCCCCCTGTAATATGGACAATTTCCGATTTACCACCCTATAAAATTTCCGGTTTGGATTCTGTCATCGTATTTTTTTTTTTCGGAAGACCCCCCTCCCCCATATGACTCTGCATATTTGCTGACGTGATACACTATGTGGCATGCTGACTGTACATATATGCTTATGTGACGTGTTGACTGAAAAAAATTTAAGGGTACACGTCACATTTGTGCCTATTTTTTTTTTTAAAAAAATAGTGTTTTTAAGGGCACACATAGCATTTGTTCCAAATTTTTTATTTTAAAAAATAAAAATAAAAAACGAACTTTTTAATTTCGAAAGAAAAATCTGAACTTTTATGAAATATATTTTCTAATTATTTTTGAAAATTTTGAAATACATTAAATTCTAGAATTTTTCATTTTTCGTAAAATTTCATAACTTCGTAAAAAAATGATTTTTTTTCTAAAATTTTAATTTCAAAAAAGATTTTATAAAAATTTGGAATAATTTTTCGAAAAAAAAATCTGAATTTTTTTAAAAATATTTTTTTCGGAAAACAAATCTGACTTTTTTTTTAATTTCGAATTTGTTTTTTTTAATTTTAACTTTTTTTATTTTGAAAATTAAACTCCAGAATCTTTAAAAAAAACCGATATTTTTTCTGATTTTTTTAATATTTGAATTTCGAAAAAATCTTATCATTTTTTCTGATTTTTTGAATATTTGAAAAAAAATTAATTTTTTGGGAAAAAATCTGAATATTTTTTGGATTTTTTTTATTTTTGAAAATTAATTTTTCAGATATTTTAAAAATAAAATCTGATATGGCAAATTAAAAATAAAAAAAAACCAAGTCAACGCCACATACGCGCATTTGATGAGTTGGATGGAGGAGGGGTGTTTTCCGAAAAAAAAAGTTTTAAAAGGATGCAAATCAAACAGAAAATTTCATAGGAGGAAAAACTGGAAATAACTTATATTACAGGAGAAAAAACACTATTCACCATAAAATTTACTACTTAACATGTAATTTTTACTTAGAGAAAATTGCAAATCCTATATATCAATTACAATTTTTGCAAAAATAAAATAAAATTGCAAACCATCTGAAAAAACACAACTATCTAAACTCCTAATGTACCCAAAATGATTAAAATTATGTTATTCTTCCAACACGTTTTGCTCACACTAATGTTAATTCTGCGTGACTTAACTCACGCAGCGTGAGTTAACTCAAGCAGAGTGTTTTTTCATGTTTAACACATGTGTGAGTTAACTCACGCGGGTGTTATATCTAGCATGAGTTAACTTAGGCAGCGTGAGTTAATTCACGCATGTGTATTTTCGAAAATTTGGTTGGGAGCGAGCAATTTTTGTTGGGAGAAGAGCATAATTCAAATGATTACGGTTGTTGTGGTGAAAAAACTAGTGTATGTTTGATTCTACTTTCAGATGAGCTAAGATTGATTTTGTAAGTGTATAATTGATTTTGACATATTTGATTGTTTTTTATTAAAATCGATCTTGTCTTTATAATTGATTCTAATTGATAGAATTTGTTGCTTTTGAATCTAAATTATTTTTTAAATACAAATTTATAATTCAACTCATTTTTATATGATACATCATTTTACTCTCAACTCACTTTTAATCAAAATCAATTTTACGAATAAATTCATTAAAATCAATTCTTTTGAGGCAGAATCAAACATGCTTAATATAACTCTTTATATTTGCATTAACTTTGTACCTTTTTTTTGTTTCTTTCAACTATTCGATGAGAAACTTGTATGAGTATCCATGGTCCATGGATATACAACATAAGAGACATATGCCTTAAATGCTTTACAATGACAGATAACAGGATTATTGATCAAACGTCATAAGGTCCCTCAGGCAGAAATGAATTGGCTCCACCACCCTTGATTGCATTTTTGTTTTGTAAATTGACTTTGTCTTCCATTTCCATTCTATTATTACCCGCTCTTCTGTCAGCCGGCTACATTATCATCCCCCAATCTTTAAAATACGATAAATAAAGGTTAATAATGCAGCTTTCTTTTTAAAATATGGATTCATAGCTTTCCTTCTAATAATTTCGCTAAAATTTAAAGACATAGCTTTATGCAATTGGTAAGGGGTTAGCTCAATTTAAAAGACATGAGTTCAACTTCTATTGTCGATGTAAAAACTTCAGTTGTGGTACCATCAGAAATTCACATACTATAATCTATAAATTTTTCGTTAGCGTTCTTTGGATCTTAATGATTTGGCTTTGTTGAGCCTTTGAGTCCAACTCATCAATTTTTTTTTTTTTAAATTCCTAATTTTTTTTTACTAATTTTTACTTGTACATATTTATCTTATATTATGATTATCGTGCGATCTCTAAATTGATACTACAATTTATCATGTCATGACACAGGCCCCTTCTGTGGATAACTTTATACATGTTCCATGCCATTAAAGTAATAAGGTGATAAAATTTATATAACTATAACAACATGAAATAAAATGTAAAGAAAAAAGGAAAAGGTTAAGAAGACATATTGTCCTCATTGATCATACAAATTATGCTCTATCATCTTGTGTTCTGGCTTTCTTTAATTGGACAGGTCAGTCTTTAGTTATACCCTGAATTGATTGCCAAATTAAGTTAAGATTTTTTTAGTGAAAATTAATATTTTTTTAACGTATTTAAATTTGGCTTAAATATGCAATTCGTTCCTGTAATTTGGGAATGTTTTGAATTTCGTCCGTAAAAAAAAAATTAAAAACATCCCTGTAAAAAAAAATTGTTTTAAAAAGATCCCTGACCCCACTATTCAGTTGAAGTGGCATGGTTTTGGCCACGTGGCAGTTGCTGACTGTGCAACTTTTGCCACGTGGCGCTGACGTGGTATGCCACATAATTAATTTTTTCAAAATTCTGAAAATTCTTTTTTTAAATTAAAAAAATCTGGAAAAAAACTGAAAATTAAATTTTCGATTTTTAATTAATTTTTTTTCTTCAAAATTCTGAAACTTCTTTTTTTAAATTAAAAATATCTGAAAATAAATTTAAAAATCATAAAAAAATTTAAAAAACTGAAAATTAAATTTTCAAAAATTCATTTTTTTTAATTTGAAAATTATATATTACACTTTTTTTTTCGAAAATACTGAAAATTATATTTTCAAAAGTTATAAATTTTGAGATTATATAATTTTTAATTTTATTTTTCAAACATTTATTTCCAGATTTTAAAAAAACTAATTTCCAATTTTTTTCTTCATATTTCAAAAAAAAAAGGATTTTTTTAATGATTTTTTAATTTTAAAAAATAATTTTCAGAATTTATTTTTTTTAAAATTTTAATGACGTGGACTGTCGCGTCAAGGCCATGTGGCAAAAGTTGCACAGTCAGCAACTGCCACGTGGCCAAAGCAATCTCATGTCAGCAAAAAAGTGGGGTCAGAGACCTTTTTAAAACAATTTTTTTTTTGCAGGGATGTTTTTAAGGGAACTTCTACGGTACACCTCACAAACTGAGGTGTACCGGTACTCTTGCTTCATAAATTTATAAATTAACGATCATTTTATGAAATAAATAGTTATTTGTCAATATTTATATTTTAGAAAACACCATCCGATGAGAAAAAAACGTTATTCCATTGTTAATAAGAATTATATTAAATTTTAACATTTTTTTTATAAAAAATAATCAATATTCTTTATTATGAGCAATCAAAATTCAGAAAAAGTAAATTTTATTTCATCTGCACGTTTGGTAAATAAGATTTAATTATTATAATTGTCAATGATAGAAAATAATTTTTTTTCTTAAAAAAATAACTAATTTAGTTAATAATTTAATGCTTTGGTGTACGGGTACACTCAAAATATTGGGTGTATTATAGAAATTTCATGTTTTTAATTTTTTTTTTTACAAGGACGAAAATCAAAACGCGTCCCCATAGTAGACATGTATCCCCTTCCAGCACATCTTTTTTATTCATTTAATTGATCACCCATAGTTGAGACATGTATCCCCTTCCAACACATTTTTTTTATTCATAACACTCGAAAATGAAATCTTGCTTAAAGAATCCGAGTCCACTTTCACCACTTATAATTGGTTTGTGAAATACTCAATTGAACCCTAATTAGGTTATTCCAATTCTTAAACAAATGAAAGGTGGTGAAGGAGTCAACGCCGGTAGATCCATAAGTCATCCATTTGTTTGTTTCTTCAAGTCTGTCTCAAACTCAACCACTCTTATGTATATTATTAGCTATTAGGGACCACTACTATAGGTGAGAACAATCCGATCTGGGTCATTCCTTTTTGAAATTCTAATCCTAACAAAAAGATAGTAGTAAAGACTAAATTATTGCCAAGTCTTGAACACGATAAAGGATTAGTTATATAATTCCATTATTGGATTCATATATCTCATAATAATCAACGTAACTTTTGTGTCGACTATGTCTTCATTCATGATCATACATGATTCTCGGACATTTATATGAGTTGACCTATAACTCGTCACATAGAATTTTGGAGATGGCATTTATGGTTCAGAATTTAAGTTGACACTTTCAAAACATATGTTGGAAGATTGAAATTGTCACTCTATTAATTTAAACTCAAGGTTTCTCACATGATAATCAAATTACCAGACTTCTACTTTTCAATAAAACTAGTAAGATATATTCGTACATACACAACCACTGCAAGATGTTTTTTTTTAAAGATAAATGACATATATAGAAAAACAAACGAAATACAAAATGTACTTCAACCCATTACAAGGGGAGCAGAACCAACAAAAGGAGGTCACGACCAAAAGAGCCGGGGGTAAACAATGCATAGAAATGACGGAGAGAAACCACATAGGAAAGAAAATAACTTTTTTTTTGGTGACCTAGGTTCAAATCCCGGACCTTACATATATTATGCGTTGTCCATACCAACTGAGCTAAACTCATGAGGACATAAGAAAGAAAAGACTAATAAAAAATAAACAAGTCCTGACACAATACAAACACAACCGCAACCGTCCCAACAAAAGGTCCAATTCAAGAAGAACTAGAAAGATGCTGATCCACATAGAACACGACGAGGATTCCGCAACCCTCTCGTATTGTTGGGTTATGAGCGGGGACGGATCTGGACTTCAAATACTAGTGGGGCACATTTGTTTGGTCAAATAATTAAATAATATTAAATTTAATAAGAAGTTATATTAAAAATAGTTGTAGCAACCAAAATTACAAAGAAAATAATCTACTTTCCATTTGTTTAAAATGAAATAAAATCATATCATTAGTAATTATTCTAAGAACATCTCTTTTTATATAGGTTACAAGAGATGTCAAATGCTCTACCTCAAACAAAAAAAAAAAGTCAAATCCTCTAGCAGGATACCTGTGCATACGGACGAGTGAGCACGTTGCGCTCTTTTTTTGGAAGCAAGTCGCAATTGCATAGAAATTATAAAAAAAAAAGTCTTTGTATTGATATATGAATAAAAATATAGACATGTGTATAAATTAAAAAAAAATCGGTCCCCATATTAATTTTTTTTTATTTGAAAGATCCCCATATTAATATATAAGTTAAAATATAAACACATGTATATTAAAAAAAAAAGGTTCTCTTATATGAGTAAAAATATAGACACATACATAAATTACAAAAACAAATATGTCCCCGTATTAATATATGAGTAAAAATATAGACGCGTATATAAACATACAAAAAAAAAAATAGGTGTTTGTATTAATATATAAGTAAAAATATACAATGAGCTGATAAAAAAAAATTTAAAAAAAGTATTGGACCTGAACTGGTGTGGCACCTGCCACACCATGCCTTATTCAGGTCCGCCCCTGGTTATGAGGGAAGTTCAGGGATCATCTACATTTGGCTCAAAACAACCACACAACAAGTGAGCTGAACACTACATTTTTATCAGAAACCGTAAGGTCATCACTTTTCTAAGCAATGTGAGACTTATAACTCGGTAATGTTCTCAGCCGTATACAACTGAACACTCAGTCTAGACACCTTATCATAAAGACTTTCGATAAAAGGAGCATGTCGAAGAACCTCGATTCTGATACCAATGTTGGGTCACGAGGGGAGCCCGAATGATCATCCACATTAAACTCAAAAAAATCGTATAAATAAGTTTATCGTAACATTTTCACCAAAAACCTTAAGACAATTACACATACCAAAAACAAAAGGCCTAGACAGTTAATTTAAAAATCATTTTAACAAGAGGATTGAACAATATGCTCCATCGATTGCTCAACATTGCCAAGTCTTTAACTTATGTTACTTATCATCAGTATTATATACAAAACTACAAAAATGTAATAAAACACATAAGTTGTCTTTTAACTCCAATTAAGTGATGGTGCACTATAAATATAAAATAACCGACTAATAGCCATGGTTATTTTGGCACGGTTAGCGTGACCATGCATGGCGCAGTTACAAAGTATTTTCAAATTAGGTATTGAACGAACGTGGCAAGAAAAGGGAATCGTATCTTGCTAATTATATTTTGCTATCTCTCTTGTGCGCAATCCAACAATTGAGAGAAAAATGAAAATTCAAAAGTAAGAAAAAATTGGTTTAGAAGAGAGAGAAAAAAAATAGATGAATGGATGAGAAGAATGTTCATCTTTCGTTCACAATTCATTGAATAAGTAATGTATGTGGTCTATATTATAAACTAAATTCCTTGTATATATTTGTCATATGTTTTAGTTTTCACTCAAATCCGAGGATTTTCAAGTTATATAAGTCAAGCGATGAAGAAACAATCAAACACATTAGGGTAAGGGTGGCCGGCTTCTGGGGCTTTTCTTTGCTCTTTTGTTTCTGATCCGGCTTCCGTTTTTGTCGGGTGTTGGTGGTTCTTTTTTCTTTTCTTGTTTCCTTGGTGATGCCTTTCTCTTTTTGGTGTGATTATTTTTTTCCTTCCTTTTCTTGTTGTTTGGGTTGTGGTGCGGGCCTCGAGGGTTTGTCCCGGGGGCTGTTTCTTGGTAGTTTTGGGAGCGTCTTTTGACGTCTCTTTTAGTGTATCTTGTACGATTATTTTATTTATATATATTTATCTTTGCCATCAAAAAAAACATTAGGGTAAGGATGATAAGATGTGTATTTACCTATTTTATTGTTATGTTTTATTAAATAAATTAGTATTTTTATTTATGTTTTTAGAACTATTTTACTAC
>Ga0228710_1009885_pt1 | contig 13028 bp, 3 predicted proteins | sample MedpolnodulmetaG_FD_177995 | JGI IMG/M metagenome (GOLD analysis project Ga0228710, IMG submission 177995) | Root nodule microbial communities from Medicago polymorpha collected in Santa Monica, California, United States - pink nodules | ecosystem: Host-associated > Plants > Roots > Nodule...
CTAATTATTAGAACTTATCCACTTCAATCCTCATTCAATCGATATTCCACCTACTCTTTATTACTTGTTGGGATAGTGTATACTTACACTTTGTTATGTATTGAAAATAAACACTATTTTCAAAGCATCAATAAGACTATCTAACAAAAATCACGGGTATTAAAAATAGTTTGCCAGCGTAATAAAAGGTACTTCATTCGTACCAAAATATAAGCAAAAATTAATGTATTTGATTCAATTTTTTTACCAAATACATCAACTTATGTTGACTAATTTTTACTTACATCTTGGAACGAATGAAGTACCTTTTATGAATAGATATATTCAATGTTAACTTTTCTTATTTAAGACAAATTGATAGTATTGATTAATGATATATTAGGAAAAAGAGTAATAAATACATCTAATTTTTTTTAAAAGGTTCTTATATTTATGTTTTTTTTTTTGTAAATTATCTTTTATAAATAAGGACGGAGAAAACATTTCTCATGGTAGCATAACGCCTCAACCTTGAAGTTTTCTTATCAGCGCATACCATCTTCACCTATGAAGCTCAGATACGGATACGGGTGCAGGTACGATACGGGTATGCAGATACGCGGAAAATTTTAAATTTAAGATGCGATACAACTAAGATACGTTAACAAATATATAAAAAAATTATCAAAAAAAATTAATTTTCAATTTTTTAAGAAATAATTGGCATATTTATCAATACATAGTTTTTTTTAACATACTCTCAATTCTTTAAATGATTTTCTTATCGATGTAGAGATTGATTCTAAAAACTTCAAACACTATTAAAAAATTTAAAATTTGTAAAGAAATTCGGATAATCAACAAAACATTGTCAACTTTTGTCAAGAAAAAAAAACAAAACATTGTGAACTGTCAACTAAATTATGTTCATGGAGACATCTATTCATAATTTTAATCGATATTATCAAGATTCTTATGTAACATTTTAAGAATAAAACAATTCATTCAAATAAGCATATTAAATGCAATCAATTTTACAAAACGTATTCCATCACGCATTTGATCCATCATGCATAATAATTAGCAATAGAGTAGCATTTGAACCCCACGCCCACACATGCTGCTCTAACATTCGCGTACACACAAAGATACATGGTCCCAGTTTCAACACCAATCACTACTCTGCAAGTATACATAAACACAAGTATTCCCTAGTAACGACAGTGACTAAGGAAAGTTCAAGGAAAATTCGTAAGTTGGGTTTTTAGTTTCTTTTAAGCAATAATATTAGGTATATTTCATATGATTGATTACTCTTAATCAATAATTAGCTTTCAACTTCATCAATTATTACTTTAAATATGTATGCATTTTTTATTCGAAAAAATATCTATGGATTATATTACAACTCTAATCATTAATTCTCTAATCAACTGATATTATACAGTCATTCATATATGTCTAAAAACAATATCAATTTAAAATATACGCACACGGTAAGTATAAATCAGTTATGCACAAACATCCAATATGAATTTGCTATTTTTTACAATTAGCAAAATTAGTAAAATATTAGTAATTACTAATTAGTGGTTATGATGATTCTCAGGTTTGAACATTCAAACTCCTACTTAAAACTAAAATTCAGTATCTCTTTAGTAAATGTATTTTGAGATTTATAGTATGACATAAAAAAATATAAATATTTCATTGAATGAGAGATGGAGCTAAAAGGGGATCAAGAGAGGCCACAATCCCTCCTAAATTTTTATATATGTCACGATATTTATTTTCTGTGAACTTTATATGATATTGTATAATGAACTTTTTTGACTCAATTTACTTAGCCTTGAGCATTCAAGTTTCTAAGCTATTACACCAACTATTATTTTTAGGGTCTTGTTATCTTGTGCCCTAAAAGGCACAAGTTAAGGAGTTCAAAATTAGAAATTTTTTATAGAAAAGAACAAAAGTTTGGCTCTGAAAAGTTGAATAAAGTTGAATGCACAATTTTTAAGAGAATTATTTCTATTTTAAATTCTCTAATATATGCCCTTGGGGCACATGTTAACATTTGTCTTATTTTTAAAGCATAACAATGAAAAATAAAGTAAAGTTTTGTTTGCAATTTGCAAAAGAACATTAATCCTTAACGAATATCACAGTTTATGATTCCTTGTTGCAATTTCGTGAATATTTTTTGTACTTATTACATGCGGCGGTATTTACGCACCCTCATACCAACGATTCAGTGTTTGTGATTTTATCTTGAATTTATCCTCTTACCTTTGCATTTTGTAGTTTCATTTTTTCTTTTTTTACAATTTAATTCTTTAGTCTCATCATACTAAAGCGAGTCTCTCACCTTTCTTATATCTTTGAAATTTTTTATAATTTTTTGATATATCATATGATTTCTTAAATTTCTTGAATATATTATACATATGAATGATATGGTAAGTCTCATCATACTAAGTTATACTCTTAAATTTGATCCCTCCTAAGTTAAATTTCTGGCTCCGTCCTTGCATTGATTGAATGATATGGTAAGTTTTTTTTATTTCCTAAAATTGTCAATGTTAGTATCGTTAGTTTTATGCTAAAAGTGTTGATTGAACTTTTAATCTCCTTATCCCTCCACACTCATTAACTTCCTCACTTTAGCCATCAAGGTATCCTTATATTATGACATTGTTTAAACTGATTTATACTACTATCAGTGTATGCACATTAAATTTCAAACAAGATATTACATTATTGAATGTGACATGTGTGTTGTATTATGAAAAACAAGTTACTTGCATAGATTGGCAAAGAGTGACATAAATATCATGATGGGATGAAGTTATATTTGAAGGGAAAGTAGGAAGCTTCCTAGAAGCTGTGTTTTAACTAATAAGAAAACAAATGCATGTGGGGTTAATGCAAACATATATACATGGTGGCTATTGGGTATGTTGAAAGGTGAAGGGAAGAGGGAGATTTACCAGAGAGGGATGGGACTGGAACCAATCAGTACGTATTTTTGGAGGGAAGTGATAATGTGATAACCATGCCAACATATTGAGAGTTTTGAACATTTTGGGAATTCTGAATTCTCATACATTGGCCTCCAATATCCAATGACAATGACAAAAACAAAAACAAAACAAAGGTGAATCGGCTTGTTGCTACTTCAAGCATGTGATCCCTATAGGTGATGAGTCTTATATGACAGTTAGACTTATGCATATGACAAAACTAATAATGAATATATGGTTATAATAGAGTCTATTGTGAAATATTCTACAATCTTGTGGGATATGGAAATGGCCCTACAATTTCTTGGAGAGTAAATGTAGTTTTAGTTTTCATTTGAATTCCTAAATATTTGGTGTATTTTGAATAGGCAGTCAGAGTCACTCTTGGATGTAATTTGTAATTGCAATTTGGAAGTGTATTCCAACTTGTTAAATTTTAAAGTTGTGTAATTAAATAATCAATTTCTTCTTCAAAATTATAGATGGCTATCAATTTGGTCTATCATTTAAGAAAATTTAAACAATTGTTAAAATTAAAACCCTTAACCACATTAGTCTTTTTTGAAAAGTGAAATTGTCTTGGAATGACTACTGTGACCTGAGATTTTAGATTTGACGTCTCTTTGGTTGAAGGGAAGAGAATAGGGGTGTCTTTGTGTATTTATAAGCAGTGGTTATTCCTCATCTTATAAGGGTCTGTCTTGTAAGGCCATCAAATTAGCTTATAGCGGATAGCGAATAACTTATAAGTTCATATGTCCAAAAAAGCTCTGTTTGGTAATGATTTTTCACCACGAGCTTATAACTTATTTCACGAGCTTATAAGCTATTTTTCAAACGCTATTCCAAATAGTGTTTGAGCTTATAGCTTATTATCATTTATTTCATTTTTACCCTTATTATTTTAACTAAAATTCATATTTATCCTTTATAATTTATTATACTTTAAAACTAATAGAACGTTACTGTACGACGTATTTTTTATACTACAAGTACAAGTATGCATGCTTTTGTTTAGCACTCGTTCAATATATTACTGTGCAATGATACCATTTCATTTCATGTAATGACACATACAATTTTTTTATATTTCCCAACTTGTGAAAAAAAGTTTAATTATTCTGGGTATATACTGACTACTTATTTTTGTTTTTGTTGTTATTCTTTTACACTTTTTTTTTTAACTTTGTTTATAGAATAAAATTTTATACTTTAAAACAATTGAATGAAATAAACTTAAAACAATGTGTCAAAAAAAAAACTTAAAACAATTTCTTAATGAAAAATATATATTGATTATATTAATAAATTTAAATGACTAACATCTTAAATATTAATTGGTATAGATTGTATTATAAACTCTTAAAAACATTATTATGAATAAAAAATGTCCTTTTATGTCATTTTACAATTATCAGCTGGTTGAACCTCCAATTTTACCAAACACTTTAATTAGCTTATCAGCTATCAGTCAACAATCATCAGTTATAAGCTATCAGCTATCAGGCATCAGCTATAAGCTATAAGCTAACTTATAAGCTATTCGCTATTTTTACCAAACAGAGTCTAAATCTATTTTCGAGGGTAAGTTAGGTTTAATTCAAATTTCAATAAGGTATCAAATTTATCCAAGATTTGTTGGGCCACTACTATTGGACATGTTTCAGTTGTTATGACCTTGATGTGAACAAGCTTCTTAAGAATCCAAAATTAGAGGAGACATGACCTAAAAATGTCTTTATAATTAGTGATATGTAGTCCTCACCTTAAGGTTTTGTTTGCAAGCTTGGAGGAGAGGGGAAGAGAAGACTTTGATGGGGGAAAATATGCGGGAAAATGGAGAAATCTTTTAAAAAATTTAAAAGAGTAGCTTTTTGGAGAATGATAAATTAATGCATATGATTACTATATTTTTAATTCTAAAAATAACATAACAACATTGATTAAATTTGAAGAATCCGTATAAACCCTCCAAAACCTGTCTCCAATACAATTTTTTAGTTCCCCAAACGATGAGGGTTTAATATTATGAAGAAAGTACTCCTCAAAGTCTTCCCCTCTCATTTTTCTCTATTTCTTTCACCTGCTCATTCCTTTTTTTTTCTTCAAGCCTTCCCCTCCCATCTCACAAACAAGGCCTAAAGTTCTTCTTTGTAGAGCCTGAAGGTTCAATCTAAATTCTACTAGAGAGAGAGGGAGAGAGATATTATTTTAAATTTCAGTTCTTGATTCAATTCTTTTGAATGAGAAGGAAAATCTCTTGTAAGTCAATCTTAATACCCCTTCATATATGAGATTTGGACGGAATAAATTTTTTGTTTAAATTGAACTGATATGTAGATTTATTTTACACATACAAAGAGTGAATATAATTTTACAGTTCCTGCCTTTTTTTTTTGTTGACAAATACAGTTCCTGCCTATTAAAATCCATTGTCTTGCTTAACATGATATTTTAAAATTTCTCCCTCCATTAACATCTCGTCTCCTATCCTCATTCAAGCAACATAGAGAGGAACCTAACTCCACTTCAAAAAAAAATTTCATATTTATTAGAGGCTTATCAACCAGTTTGGTGTTAATTAATTAGATTTGAATTTGAAATAATTACTATGTACAACAAATGGTTGTGGTCCCTAGCTATTTGATATTGAATTTGATCCTTTCACTTGGGAGAGAGAGAGAGAGAGCGTCTGAACAAAACCGTGCCTACATTGCAGACAGAGCAAGTGCAAGAATGATGAATCTTTAGAAGATACTATATGCAACAATAATAGAGGGCAAACTTTTCATATTTATCTATATAGACAATATATTTGTCTATATATTGTTTTGCACAGATATACAAATATATCTCAGAAAAAAACATATATAATGCTTCTCGAGACCAACATAAATTCTATGACAATGAATTATTAGCAAGCATGTCTGAAGAAATTCCTTATCTTCAAATAAAAGTAACGTGAAAATATTCCGAAATACAAGAACCATTAACAATTTTTTTTTTTTTGAGGGAACTATCAAACAATGATTGAATTGTGAGTCATGAGCTTGCAGAAAAGAGTGTTATTAAAAAATTAATTAACCGTTGCAATGGTCTAGTGGTAACTTTTTCTGGTAAAAGAAAATCAAATATAAGCAATTAAGCTAACACTTATAGCAAATATAAAATTAAATTATTGTTAACCTAATATGAAATATCCAATTTGTGGCCCCCAAAGTAATAACCAAACCCAATTTTACCTAACACAAAAATAATAAAATAAAATAAAAATAAAAACATTTAAAATGTAGAATGTAGGTATGTCCTTCACTGATGAGTTTGTTTAAGAAGTCCGTGAATAAAGAAGTGTGTAGGACAGTACCTTAATTAAGAGATTTGTCACCCTCTCACACATGCTTTGATTGTGAAGTGAAGTAAAACTACGTCTTGCTTGGTTTCCTAACCAAAACCCTTTGCACAATTTTCTTGTTGTTGTGAAGTAAAACTGGTGTTTTGCATTATATAGAGCAGATGAATAGTACTTATTCAAAAAAGTTATTGTGCTTGCTTTTGGAAATTTCTTACCACTTTCCAGCAATGATGTAGATGTTTTCTCTTTTTGTACTAGCAAACACGTGCAATTAGCTCAATAGGAGAAACAAGAAATAAAGGAATTTCCCAAATGTTATCATGTGTTTCTACAAATCCAACCTAAATCCAATTACTTTGTGTGAAAATGGAAATTGAACTCCATTGAAGAGAGAATTTTAAGCTCTAATTGCTCAATGTTATTGATTATCTCAAAGTGAATGTCAAGTTTGAATCTATTACAAGAGCTTACTAGTTTATATAGAGTTACTAGGTATAACATAATAATCTTAACAAACTAGTAACAAATTCTAAATGAACTATAGAAGCCCTTAACTAACTCTAACAGATTGTAATTAATTTGAGGTAATAGGGTGTTGCGGAGCTTTGGAGTGTTTTGGAGGGGTTGAGTTGTGCTGGGAGACTTGGATTCTGCTTTGTAGAGTTTTACATATTGATTGTCTGGTGGTTGTTAAGATGCTTAGTGAAGGAAATAAAGTTGGCCCTTTTTGTTGGAGCTTGGTTCATTGGATTCACCATCTTGTCCTAATGAATTGGGAATTCAGGATTTATCACTCATATCATGAAGCTAACCAATGTGCAGATGTTTTGCCTAACTTGGGTTGTGATTTAGGTGGTCTCTGAATTTTTTGAGCCGTGTCCGACTCTGATTAGTCATTTGTTAGTAGTTGATATGTCTGAGATTGCTTACCCCCTCGTTCAATCTGTATGTAATCTTTCTTTTTAGGCATATTGGCCCTTTACATTACCAAAAAAAATGCAACAATTTAGCTTCTAAATTAACATTCTCTTCTAATTCTCCCATAAACTATTCAACCATACTAAAAGGTCTCCTCCAAACTTGATCTGGTGTACTGATCGTATGTATTCAATCGAAAGCATCGTACAAAAGGTTCGTCAGTGCGGCAATGTTATGCCAGCTCACGACGGAGATTGTTCTCAGATGAGAGTACAATGATGTTACAAGAATGAATCTAGAGAAAACTCTAGAAGACTTGGTAAAAAGCGGTAAAAAAAGGAGTAAATAGTCAATTACCCCATTGAAATTGTAACTTTCGTAAAAAATCCCATGAATTTTGCGAAACTTCAAAATTTCCCCTGAAATTGTCAAACGTCTGTCAAATACTCCCTCCATTATTTTCATCCGTCTAATATGTTGACGTGGCTGTTAATTGCCTATGTGGCACTGCCACGTGGTTAGAAAAGTTGTGCCACGTCATAGGCGGTAATTGACTATATTTGTTTTTTTTTTAATAAGAAAACTGAATTTTTTTTCCTGACCAGATAACTTATGTGCAAATACCCCCTTAAATTTAACACTCATGAACAAACACACACCCTCAAATTTAAAACTTATATAGCAAATACCCCTCAAATTTAAAATTAATGTGCAAATATTTCCTTCAAATTTAAAACTTATGTGTAAATTTCACCCTTCAAATTTAACACTGTGTGGTCGTTTTTCTCTTTTCAAAACACTAATCACATGCACACTCACTCATGAGGTCTTTCGTCTTCTCCTATTCCAAAAGCCATTAAAAAATTCGCAATTTGAAGATGATATATACTTGAGCAGAACTTCCACTATGACTTATTAGGCACTTTTGATTCTGCATGCACTCCAAGAGCCAAAATCAGTTAAAATTGTTGCAACGTGCAACTTGTGTGTGCTATAGTGCTTATGGTAATTCTTAGGTTTTCGTGTTTTATAGAGAATAGAGACTAGGTATTTTTGCTTCGATATTTGTTTCTTGAGAATGAAGCATTCTCATATTTTACTAGTAACATTCCTATTGTAGTAAGCATTCCCATAAGTGCTATTTTGTTTTGATCTCAGGTTTTGTTATTCTAAGCAATATATTTATAAAAGCTAGATCAACTAGTTTCTCGCCCTTCCTATTTAAATTGAAGAATGTGCAAGTGTGTTTGGACCGGGTATGTAAATTGAGACTCAAATAAACAGAAAATTCATGAAGATTAAGAACTGATTAAGAGGAGCACCACAATCCATGGAAAATGATGTCTTGTTGAGAAATCAATGGACACCTCAATACATACCACAATGATCAAATATATATGACCAATTGACCATGAAAATACTTTGTGCAGTTTGACCGAAAGTTTTATTTAGCCATCTCAGTTTTATGATTCAGGGTTCATAAGTTTTAAATTTGAAAGGGGTATTTATACATTAATTTTAAATTTAAAGGAGGTATTTGTTAGATAAGTTTTAAATTTGAGGGATATTTACTCGTAACCGTAAAATTTGAGTAGGGGGTAATTGCACATAAGTTCTCATGTCAAAGAAGAAGAAAAAAATCAATTTAAAAAAATAGTCAATTACCCTCAAAATAAAATTATTAATTAGTTTTCGACCTTTGCCGTCGAGAAATTTGCTACTCCCGGAGTACATAATAGGCCGTACAACGGTTTGTACTTATTCAGTACCATAATAAAGTAGTGGTTATAATCAAATAAAAGATCGGAAAAAAATATACAAAAATACGTGGTTACTACGTCAACCATAAAAAAATCATGAGTATTTTCTACCTCATTCTTGGCTTTTCCAACAGGACAATATTTAATTTAGAAGGTGACCACTTTGATTTTGATATTTCAGAGTCATTATTTGCATCAGTACAAAAATAACTAAGTTGTGGCTTTCAAATTTTCCTTTTGCTTCAGTATTTTTAAACAGCAGATATGCCTTCCTAAGAACACATTTGTTCGTCAAATAAAACCGCAATTTTATTTAAAATTGTATTTTATAATAATTTAATCAATATTTACCCATCACCTATAATATTGATCACATGATAATTATCTAAGCATACTTGTACCTCGTTTTCTGAATTGTCGGTGTCAGTTGTCATATGTACAGTTCCCAATGGAAATGGACAAAGAATGATGTTATTTTCTTGAGTAGTAATTTCTAACGCAAGCAACAAACCTCCAATTGATAGAGATTCATATATATGGATTCTTATATGTTTTAGATAAGTTTGAGGCGAGTTATGTGAGAATACAGTTAGCAACCGACTTCAAATAGACTGTAAATTACAATAAGAAAACTCATGAAACTAAAACTATGTTTGGTTTTGTGAGAAGAAGATGAGATGAGAGAAAAATGTGAAAGTGTGGAATACAAAAGAAAAAAAAAATATAAGAAATAGAGTAGATTTAAATTATCGTTTGATATAAGAGAAAGAAGATAAAAACACAAGAGAAATAGATAATATTATTCTTTAAAAAGGCAATAATATCCTCAAATTAGTTTAATAACTAAATATTCACTCTGATGGTGAATGAAAAAGTGGGGCATTAGAAATTCGAATTATCACTCCTGCTTATCTGCATATAAAATGTGATATCTCTATCAACTTGCTCATGAGAACAATTAAATTAAGAGTTCTTTTATCATATGTAAATTTGCACATGTTAAGAAGTTTAAAGAAATAACTTTGATTTGAAACTTGTTCATTTTATAATACATTCACAACTTTTTAATAAATAATTGTTTTTTAAGAAAATAAATAGTTGTTGTTTTTTAATAAAAAAAGTTATTACTCTAATACATTCACAACTTTTTAATAAATAATTATTTTTTAAGAAAATAAATAGTTGTTGATTTTTAATAAAAAAGTTATTACTCTCAGTTGTTTTACATATGTAATTTGATATAATTTAGATATTTTTAAGTTCAATTTTTACAAACAACCGTGGAAAAGCATAACATTTTTTTGGTAAAAAAAAACATTATAGATTTAATCATTTTTTTTTACAAACAGTATATTTAATTTGTTATTTGTTTAATATTACTCGTCAATAAAAAAGAGCTCTGAGCGATGAGGACAGGGGGTGAGAGAGAGTATCACAATGGTCAGTGGCAACGCCACGGGCCACCGCACCGGCATATTTCGTTGGAAGTGAGTAACATTGGGGGGGATATGGGTTCAAGCAGGGTGCCATAAAGGGGTGGGAATGAGGGACAATGGATCGACGTGAGACTGCGAAGGAGGAAAGTGTTGCGACAAGATTATCAAGGTCAGGACATGTATCAAGAAGAAGAACGACTTCGGGATAGGTAGGATTTCAAGCTGCGATGATCTAGGGTTACGTATGCATCACGGGAGGAGCGTTATTATGGGGATTTTGATACAGGTTCGGATTATGCGGATGATAGACCAGTGAGATGGGGGATCGCGAGTTTGAAGAGGATGTTTATGATGAGTTTTCTGATCGACAACAACGACATGTTTTGAAACGTCGTATTCCGCGACGGCTGGTTAGTCGTGAACCAAAGAAAGGTATGGTGGTTCCAGTCGCAAATCATCCTGGGCGCGACGCAGAACCTGATGGAAATGGAAAGGCTACAAACTCAACACTAAAACGATTCGTAACTTTTTATATCAATAATTTCCCTTCTCAGCCTTCGAATTTTTTCTTGCGAAATGGTTTCGAAGTCTGCGGTATTCTTGAAGAGGTTTTTGTTGCAAACAATAGGAATAGGAATAGTGAAGTTTATGGCTTTGTACGTTATGCGAAGGTGCGTGATGTCGATAAGTTGCTGAAAGCTTTAAATAATGTTTGTTTTGGGCAATATTGTGTTCGTGTTGTGCTTGCTAGGTTTGATAGGAAAGTTGTGAGGGAGGGTGAGGGTGTAGGTGAGAAGAAGGTGGTAGGGGAGGGTGGAGGAGCGAAGGTTAGCGAGAGGGAGAAGGGGCTCGAGGGAGAAAGAATAAAGGAACGGGTGATGGGTAGGTGTGAGGAGGGGTCGAAGAAGGATGGGGGGTCGAAGGAGGGAGATGCCGGAGAAGTGAGGGTGGGTTCGGTTTTGGTGAGGGTGGGAGGTGCGGGGAAGAAGGGAGGTGAGGGTGACCGTGGAAAGGAGGTGAGGGTAAGGAATGCAAACATAGACAAACAGGCACCGATTACAAAGCTCATTCGGAAATATAGGTCGTGTGAGGAGGACTTGAATTGGGCAAAACATGGTTTTATTGGTACAGTAATTGATGGGGCCATCTATACCGCTTATTCAGAATAGGGTGTAGGACACGGGTTTTAAGGACATTGATATAATACCATTTGGTGCTGACAAGGTTTTTGTTCATTCGCTTTCGGGTGCGGATGTTTCCATTATTATAGATGAAGAAAAACATTTCTTTGATCTAATTTTTTCTAATATGGTGTCCTGGAAGAAAGAGGTGTTACCGTTTCAGAGAGGAGCATGGATTAGATTGTATGGAATACCGTTACATGCTTGGAATGAAAGATTATTTAAATTATGTGTTTTCAATTGTGGAAGGTATCTAAGAGCAGATAATTGTTCTTTGAATAGAGAAAGGTTTGATTATGCTAGAGTTTTGATATCCACGTCGTCATTAGATGTGGAAAATATTTCTGATCAAATTCTTGTCGATGGTATGATGGTGGAGATAAAAATCATAGAAGAATGGGGTTTTAATTTAGGTGACGACGCTTGTTTGTACGATGAGGATGATAAATCAGTTTCTGAATCTCAAGTCAATGCAGACATCCATAAAGATTTTGAAATTAATAATAATGTCGAGATACTGGCAGATAAAATTGTGCATGATTTAGTGGAAGCAGACAACTTGAAAGGTGTTGATATGAATGAGAATGACAAGGCTACAACGAAGAATACAAACTCCATAGAGGTGCTCGCGAATTTGCACTTAAATGGATGTTCGGACAGTCCCGTTGGTGTTAAAAAGACATCTAATGTTCATAAAATGTCCGTGGAACCTGTTAAGTTGGACGGTTCAGCTTGGGGAATGACAAGTGTGCACCGATAGTGTCAGATAAGCAGGATGAGGTGTCAGCCGTGGGGGTTATTGTACCTTCTGTGGCGGTCCATTTTACATCTGATGGAGTGGGGTCGTCTAGAAAAAGAAGAAACAAATGACATCGAGTTCAAAGGGTAGTTCAGGTCCGTGGAGCGTGGATTGACTACAAAATATTCAAAAAGGAGATATATGTCTCATTTCTTCTAAACACAAGCATTTGAAAAAGGTAGTGAAGGATAATGGTGGTAGTGGTAGGAGACTTAAGAATAATGTTGTAAAAAAAAGGTGGGTTGTGTTCTTCGACATCTAGTGCTCACACTAAAAAAAATGGCAAGGTTATCAAGCAAGGATAGTAGATATTTCTTACAAATAGGACCAGAGGAAATAATAAATAAACCAAAAAGTCATTAAATTCAAGGTTTAGCTCAAAATCCGTGATTATTACAAATTATATGAGATAGTTTTTCGAAAAGAATTTCTTTTTTAAGGAGATAAATATTAGTAAAAATTAAGTGTTGAATGCATTAACTGTTTGAAAATCCTATGTTCTTTTTATGTGTGCTATATTTTATAGATGCATGTATGTGTGAATTATTTTAGTCAAAAAAAAAAAAAAAGAGGAACAAATTTG
>Ga0228710_1009886_pt1 | contig 13025 bp, 5 predicted proteins | sample MedpolnodulmetaG_FD_177995 | JGI IMG/M metagenome (GOLD analysis project Ga0228710, IMG submission 177995) | Root nodule microbial communities from Medicago polymorpha collected in Santa Monica, California, United States - pink nodules | ecosystem: Host-associated > Plants > Roots > Nodule...
ATTTGTCATGGACTCTTTCCTTTTCTTCTTCAAATTTGTCAAAATATTTTTTGGTTTCACCGAAGAATCGGTCAAGTCATGTACAATCTTCTTGTCGTCCTCCATTAATCTTCCGGCAAGAAGGTGCTCTGCTACATACGGCACCATCTCATGGTTGTGAACACCATTAAGAATAGTCAATTTCCAAGCATTGTCTTCCCTGACGACATATCCACGCACCTTGAACAAACACCCACATTTTCTTGATCTCGTTGCTTCATGCTTCACTTTTCTCTTCGGTACTTTGTGCTCGCCACTCCGTTCACAAACCAACTCCAACATAGCATTTCTACCTTCACAAGATCTTCTAATGATAACCGTAAATCCATCCCTATTTGCTTGTCGACGGACCCAACCGAGCAATTCGTCTTTATCTTTCCATGTGTCTCGGGTCGAAAAGAAATGAGCCGTGTCCACTTCGTTGTCACGAAGTTTCCACACATCGAAATTGACGCTTGAAGCCTCAACTTTAATGGAAGCTTCAACCTTTACGGAAGCTTCGACCTTAATGGGAGCTTCAACCTTAATGGAATCGACAACTCTAGGTTTTCGATCACCCGGATCATCACCCGCATTCTCAACCTTATCTATAAATAAACAACATATAATTACTAAACTAATTAATAAACATGTATCTAATATCATATAATAACACAAACAAACCAAAAAAAACAAAAAAAAAATTGAATTTTTTTTTAGGCAGTAGCACTGCCATTTGAGAAATTTGAAAAAATTCTATGTGTCTAGCGGCAGTTAACAGTCGCTGACTCCCAGCGGTAGTTAACAACCGCTAGAGTTCGTGACAGACCAAAAAAAGAGAAAACTGCAAAACCCAATCAAATGCAAACATGTTAAAACTTGCAATACATGTTTTTTTATGCATATTGTGTGTAGAAACGTCCTAACAATCGATCAGCAATGATTTGGAACCAAGGTTTTGACAAAGGATTTTTGAAATGGGGATTTTTTGAGGTATGATAATGGTGAGGTAAGGTGATGAATGAATAGGACCTAGGGGTTTTATGGTTTTGAGGGGGAAAAAAGCAATGGTAGTTAACTACCGCTGGCACCAGCGGTTGTTAACTGCCGGCGATTTTCCCAACGGCAGTTAACTACCGCTAAGAACTCTAACGTAAATTACTTGTGTCAATGTGAAGTTTTTCATGTCAAAAAAGCAATTTTCTTAATAGAGCTCGTAAAACACCTAAGTTCAATCACTTGGTTACACATACTTTTTCACTCCCATAAGCTGTTGTAACAACTTATATTTACTTTACCCTCCTTTTCCTTTTGCAGCATTTACGGTCTTTTCTGGCTGCTTTTTATTCCACTAACGGTGAGGTTACTACTTTTACCTTTGAATATTTTCGTAGAATTACTTGATTTTTTTAGTAACAATATTATTACTTTTACTGGCGATGCATTGGAAAAAACAAGGGACATTATTTGGCAGGACCATTCCTACGAATCTGGAGGCTCGCTCTGTAAGTGAAAAGAGACTTATAATAAAATAAAAATATTTTTTTTTAAAAAAGAACAATGTATGTTCTATTTAAATTTTTTAAAAGATAAATACAAGGTGTCATATATATGTTGTACACCCAAATGTGAAAATCACTACCGTATACGTGAGGAACCTGAAACCACCATCCCAAGAAACACCCACCTAACACCAAAAGCAAGAAGACTCAATTCTAATAGGCCTAAAACAAGACAACACAAAAGGAAAGTGGAAACCTGGGGAGTAGTGGGATATTACTTAGTAGTACTACTAGACAATATTTTTTTTTTGAGGCCCATATCTTGGGGAGGCCCAGTTCCATTGAGCGGTTTGCACACCCCAAAATCCGGCCCTGTATCTTGGCTTAGGGTTTGTACAGATTATTTTTTTGGTGGAAACAAAACTACAAGGCATAATAACAGAGATGTGTCTGGATAGATAGTTTATGTCAAGGAGAAATTCTTTTATCTCATACATCTCGTGTGTCTCTTAAAAACCAAAAATACCTTTTAATATTTGGATTTTAGAATTCAATCCCTTTATAATTTTCACGGCCGTCCCCCACAAGAGGGGTTCGAACTTCGAACCATAGAAAGGGAGGTTCGGGTTCCAAAATTTGGATGTGTAAAAATTATGGAGTTTTATTTTGGGTGACAACTAGGGTACCCATAAAAGAATGATGATTAATTTACCTCAATCAATGAACATTCACCTTTTTAGGTGGTATACATGAACTATCTTGGTCCCATCAATAAATTGCTCATTTTCATTGGTTAGTGGATAAATTATCCACCATTTTTCAAAGGTAATCTAAAAAAAACCTTTATTTTGTCACAAGAGAGGTTCAAACTACAAAAATGGGACATTTAAATTCTAAAATTTGAATATGTAAGATTGACTTTTGCCGTTCGAAACATAAAATTCAGACGTGTAACAATCTATAAGAAGTCGTTAACCACAGTTGAACCGAGGCTAATTATTTCCCTTTATAAATGGCCAGAAAACACACTCCGAATTCTATATTGCAAAAATAAAAACACACTATTTTTAAATTGAAACCGAGGCATTTTCGAAAAAACAAGGGGTGCATGATGTGTACGTGGGGAAGAGAATTTATATATGTCAAGTACCATGGTATCAGGGGAACTTTCCAAGTGAGGCCCAATGATGGTTTCTTCGGAAAAGATTGCTCTTTAGACATTTAGCAATTGCTTATAGACATTTAAAATATGTCGAAGGATAGTTAATTGTCGTTCGGACACTTTTTAAATCGGTTAACCGGTTTTAAAAAGTATCCAACCGGTAATTAATTGCGGTTCGGTCTTTTTTAGGGTGCCTAAAGAGCATGTATTCTGGTTTGGATGGCCCAAGCTGTTTCTGCATCTCATGAACTTCGTACTGTTTCATCTTATTTATTCTTTTAGTTGTTTTCGCCAACGTTTGAAACAAACAAAACTGTACACCATGTAATTCTTATTCTTGGAAAACATATCAATCAATTAAGGTGATATAAGTTTTTGTATTTTGCCGAATTCTTTTCAACTTGCATTTTTCACATAGAGTTGAGTGAGTGAGTTCCCCATTTTCTTCACCACTAGATAAAAACCAATATTTTTTTTGAAAAAGATAAAAACCATAATAACATTAAAAAAACGTAATTACAAATTATTTTAAAGTTCAATATATGTCTAAATAATGTTATTTAAAGATAATTATAAATTATTGACAAGTTGTTAAGTACTAAGTCTTAATTGCAATATTTTTTGGTATTAGGGCTGTTTGAAAATATCTAAATAATTCAAAAATCTGCGTAATGTTTTTTTATTATTTTTTTTAAAAATTTATTTATCGCCAATGTTCCAGTTGGGTGGGCATTGCTTAGGTGAAATATAAAAATCACTTGGATGAAATAGAAAATCATAATGAGGCTAATTTAACAAAACAAAGTATAAATTATAACAAAATAATTGAGTTCAAGTGATTAATAAGCTTATCCTAAGAACAAATGGTTTGGGAGAATATAAATTTAATTGATGGTAGAACAATTCTTGATCATACTTTATTTATCTTTCTGTCAAACCAAATATCGCTATTCTCTTCCTTCATGAAAACGGAGGGTGAAAAAAAAAAAACTAAATATAGATTATTATGTTTTCTTAGTTTCCTTTTAAAAAATAATTGTTAAAACAACTTAACTGGTGCAAGGGATGACAGGGAGTGCTAAATATAAACCTAATAGAAAAAACAGTAATAAAAAGAAAATGAAAATATGAATAAGATAGAAATGGAGAAGGTGGTGCCACACGTAAACATCTAGGAAGAAGATGAATGATAAAACTTAAGAAATAATCGCCACAAAAAAACTTGATTTCTTGATAAGATTTAAGGAAATGGTCCAAGCCAAAAAAAAAAAAATCTCACAAATACACAAGGTATAATTCTCAACCAAAATAAAGTTAATAGGTTTTTACCCCTGTAATATTTTCTTTTTATTTACCCCCTATACAAAAATTTGTTTTGATTTACCTTCTTAATAGGCCAAACAAAAACCATCTTTATTTTTATTTTCAAGAAATTTTCGTTTTTGTTTGGCCTATTAGGAAGTAAATCAAAACAAATTATTTTTACAAGAGGGTAAATCAAAGAAAAAAATTACAGAGAAGAAAATCAGAAATCTATATTATAAGAGGGTAAAGACCTGTTAACCCACCAAAATATTACTGTTTTCATTGCTTTAGGTATGTTATGTTTATAAGGAAAAAAATTATCAACATTGATGATTTACAGGAGAAGAAAATGCAATGAATTAAATTAGAGTTTTGTTTTCCTCGCTGGTCAAAACTCTGCCATCCTTTCAAATCAAGCTTTCTTAGGCGCCATCATTCAAACATGCATGATTCAATCAACTTTCATTTCAACAGAAACATGCCAAACAAAGGAAAACTTGGGTTGAACAACACATAGGTAATGAGTACCACATGATCCATACTTAATCAAAATACTCATCGTCAAAGAAATAAAATAAATGACAGTGTTTTTTTTAATAAATCAAAATGAATTATATTATCACTTGAAAAATTATGCTCCATAGCATTAGGTGTGCAAGGAAGAGCAAAACATTGTTACAACAAAGACATCCACAAGGAAGAGCAAAACATTGTTACAACAAAGACATCCACAAAAAATAATAGAAAAATAGAATCAACCAATACTAAAGTAAATAAGGAGTTGCTTCCACCATATATGATGACTAAAAGGAAAACTAGCTGAACTTTCAACCACCAAAAGGAAGATAGTTTTACTTTTTCCTGGAGCTGCGCAAATGATTTAGCCTTGTTATTAAAAAGCCTATTATTCCTTTAATTCCACAACAACACCCACACACAACACACACACAACAAAGCCATATCATTTGCAAAAAAGACCGTTAAGGTTTAAAGCTTCTTGAAGCATAAACAAACTAAGTGAAGTGGTCTAAAATATGCAACGGATCCATTAAATAAACACCTATCTATTTCTTCACTAGTTGCCAAAGAGTCTCGAATATAGGACAATGGATTATAACCAAAAAAATTCCCATATATTTTACAACAACTTAAATAAAATAAAATAATTTAGACTCCATTTCTTCTAAGTTAGAGCTTGCTTTCGGGATAGTCATCACCAATTGGTTTAAGGTTTTCTTAACTTTCTTAACACGTGCCATTATTATTGGTCTCCTAGTCCTTGTAGTGCTTCACTAATGTTCTTTGTTTACTATGTTCTAATCAGATATATACTTGTACAAATCCGATTTGGCTTTAGATCATGTTATAGTCATATAAGGCTTGTTTTGGGCGTTTACGTGCAAATCCTTTGCGGATATGTGATATGTCACACTACCATTTAATGTTTTGGATAGAATTTTTACTATGACTCATTGTTATGATAGCACGTAATATTGATATCATTTCCACATCAACGTATGTTTTCCGGTTTTTACCGTTTGCAGTCTTTAGAACATCAAACTTTTTCATCTATTTCCTTCGACATATGATCTTCATTGAAGAACATGGTAAGGCCAAGAAGAATTAGAAATCCTCACTCAAAAAAGGTCAACCGTAGACTTAAGGAGAGTTTGCGATCACTTTGAAACATCACATGAGATTTCATTTCAACTTCTTTTAGTTTTATTGCTTGTGTTTCCATTTTAGTGGATCATCCATTAGATGCTAAGCACAATATATAGAAAGTGCATGTACAAGAAGAAATCGAGTATCAAGCCAGATTCATTTCACGGATTTGACATGCGAACCAGAGAAAAACACGGCCAATTTTGAATAACATTTGTGTTTCTTATTTGTCATCATTATTTTTTGGATTAATTGTTTAAATTACTTCCGTAACAAATGCAAAATCTACAAAAATAAAAATCACCATTAAAAAAACAAACACAGATTTTACCATTGTATTTTAAGGTTCTTTGGCTAGTCACACAGAAGGTGCTGACATGGCAAAATATATTGCTATGTTGATTTTTTATGACGTGACGATTTTTCTTCACAATTTTTTGCCTCTAAATTTCGTTTTTTATTTTTGTAACATTAATTGATGGGTTAAAATAAAGAAAAAATTGATAATTTTTTTCCCTTAAATACATACCTACTATATATCCACACGGTAAAAAAAAAATCTTTATTTTAGCCCATCAATTAATATTAGGAAAAAATTGAAGCAAATCAAACAAATGTTGAATATCTCCACTCACAATAGTAAAAACTATTTCCTCAAGTTTTATGTGATTTAAAAGGATTGAAAACCCACTAAATTTTTTAACGTTGCATATCCAAGTTTGGATTTGAATATGAGATTTAGGTTAAGTTAGAACCATAATATTACTTTTTTTGGTATAAAATATAACTTTTTCTGCTGTTGTTGAAGGAATCATGATATCCAGAGCCGTCCCAATCACATTGGAGGCTTTGTTCTAATATTGAAAATGGACCCAAATAAAAAAATTAGAGGTGATTTAAAACAATTATAAGTTAACAATTAGAAAATTTTAGTAGTCAACTAAATTCATAAATTAACAATAAGTGTTATTTTGATTCCAGTTTGTTTTGTTGATTTTTTTTGCTATTGCTGGTTGATGTGTCATGTGTGTGGGTTGGGTTAAGCCCATCTTTTTTATTTACTTTCTTTTTATCAAATAATAAGTATTTGATTTGCACATCCCTACTATATAACAAAAGAAAAATTGATAATTTCTTTTCCAATCTTAACATTTTTTATTATAAAATCCAAATAATATAAAAACAGTCTAACATTTTAAATTATATAATCCGAATCAGGTTAGAAAAATAAGAAAAGATTCTTTTAAAAGAATTTACACTATACCCAAACAAATATACTCTCATCCTTCCCGTATATTTTGGAGACCCAACTTTATAAAATTGGTTGCTCCAGCCAATGACCGCCTTGGAAATATTTTTTTATTATATATTGGTTTCTACGCTATCTCGTACATAATAATGATATATCATATACGATTAAATGTAAAAGAAAATAGATCAGTTATAATACTTCTATGAACTAAATTCAAAATAATTAACAATCTTATAATAAACTAGTATACGTACGTTGAGCATGTTTTAAATAATTATTGTGGGACTCTCGTTAGTGATATACGTCATGAACCTTCAATCAAATGACGCACCTAAAACGTGGTATACGGTGGGATATATATATTATTATCATGACATCCAAAAATGTGTGGAAGTCAAAATTTGTGTACAAAGAAAAATTGAAATGATGTTATAAAAAAACAAAAAGAATAAACAAACTCAATGAAAATGTGTAGTGGAATAATTGACCCCTCAGACCTATAGAAGCCAAAAATGGTCCAAAACATGTGGACGGCGATGATCATTCTCCATCCATCTCCGTTTAACACTACAACGTGGCCAGCAAATGAATACGTGCAAATGGATTACAACGTCATCACAATATTGTCGTTTTGTTGCACCGTCCTAGATAGTTAATAAAACAGTACAGTGCACGTGAAATGTTACTCTCCCTCGTGCCAGGTGGATGCTCATATATATGGTCTAAAAATGGAAGGTAATGTAAAAAAGAAATTGTCTAAAAAAAGATATAATTATTACTTTGACGCTCGAGTTTCTACAAGAGTTGTAAAGTGATCAAGTGAGCGACTTAATAGTAAGAGTTGTGAAATGTTTGTCATGTGTTATGGGTTCGATTCCTTGCTTACCCTTTTACTATTAAAATTTTTTTTTCTATAAGAGAAAAGAATGAGTATAATAAAAGTATATATGGTGTTACCTTTTGATCGTGGTGTATGATGCCTTCTATAGACATGGGGAGATCATAGAGTTGATGAAAGGTTGTTGCAGACGACACATCAACAATGTCGATCTCCAACATATGTTATTAGTCGTTAAAAGAGTGAATCATCATCTTCGTCCTTGAATTTACAAGCATCAGTCAAAATCGTCCCCAAATTTTACGAAATATCAATTTCGTCCCTGAATTTCTCTCATGTCCATCAAAATGGTCCATTCGTCCAAAAGGTCTGTTAGCGATGCTGAGTTGGCTCCCTGCATGTTGTGTTGTCCTGTACACGTGTCAAAAAGGAAGCCACGTGTACAACGACTAAATTGATAGAAACACAAAAAATCCAGTTTTCACTTTTCAAATGCAATTTTTTCTGCTTTTCCATTTTTACCCATGTTTTATCTTTACCTTCCACCCACAGATTTCAGTCATACCCATCAAAACAATCCCCGATCTTTCTCCTTCCCGCTAAAACCTTCATAACCTTCTCCTCTCCAAAATCATCATCAGTGGTTTTTTAAGAACGGAACGCCCTTTGGTTAAGGTAAGTCTCACATCCATCTCACCTTCTCCTCCTGTTCGTTTTCACCATTTTTTTGGCCCCTTTTTTATTTTCGTTTTTAGTTTTGATGATTTCGTTTTTAGTTTTAATGATTTCGTTTTCATTTTTAATGATTTTGTTTTCAAGTTTTCAGTTTTTTGTTGTTGTTTAGATTAGTCTTATTAGGGTTTTCAGTTTAAAAAATAGAAAGATGATTTTTGTTCAGGTTGGTTACTATATTTGATAATGGTGGAAATGTAGAAAATGTTGATGCTTGTAATGGTGGAAATGTAGAAAATGTTGAGGCTGATAAAAGTGGAAATGCATAAAATGTCGATGCTGCAAATGTTGTAAATGCTGCAAAGATCAAGTTGTGTTTTCTGCGTTTTGTATTTTGTTCTGCAAAGCTTGTCTTTCAAGGACCAAACTGATAGTTAGTTATATAATTCAAGGACTGATTTGATGTTTTTTACCATAATCTAGGGATAGATTTGATGGATAGCCATAAATTTTAAGGACTAATCTGATATAAATATTTTGACAGAAAGGTTACGTGAAGATTCATCTTCAACCTCTTTTCATTACAACATTACACACGTCTAGTACAATTCAGAAGCATGTTCACAAACTCAAACAAGCAAACCATGATTATCAAAAACTTAATCAACCTAAGTTCAATTCCTAAAGTATCAACTTTGTCCATCAACCTCACCCTCCAAACAACTTCATTCTCACTTTCCTTTGACTTGAACATGAAGATCGATTTTCTAAACATTTTTTGCCCATACACCTGATGTAGTATCAAAAGTAAGTATTTATGTTATCGTCTCCACATGGACTGGTGCAATATTCTAAGCCGTTCAACAATCGATATCGTTCTGAGCTAGGATTGTCAGGTATTTTGTTGTTTCATAAACTATCAAACTAAGAATTTATAAATGGGACGAGAGTTAATAGGGAAATAAGTATGCTGGGATTAAACTTCATCAACCCACTTATACGTATTCTCAGATTAGGGTTGCGGATTCCAATTATCAATCGATATTATCACGTATCCCCCGACAACATCATTCGTGTCCAAATGAAGTTGTGATTTCAATTGTATCGTTCAATCGTCGATGTCTCACACTATTAAACGATCCAAGAGTCGTTCCTATCATTCAATCAACAATTTCTCACTCTATTAAATGATAAGAAAGCATTAAGTGTGGATACAAATAGTGATTATAAAAACATCCATTCCATGTCTAGAATCTATGTTTTGATAGATGATTATTCTCATCTAGATTCAAAAGTATTTTTCAATCACTAATAAATCAAACATAAGCATTACAATGCAAGAATAACATCCATATCTTGAAATAATTAAAATCACACACCATAATCAAAGGGAATACATACTAATAGAGTTGATTACGTTTAATCCCAACAAAAAGAGTTTAGTTACTCATTGTCATGGTAACCTTACAAGGAGAAAAGAAGAGATGGAATGGAACCAAGCCATGATGTCTTACTGATCTTGGGTCTTCCTTCAATCCTTGTGCTCCTTGCTCTTTAGAGTCTCTCTGGTCTTTCCCCTGTTTCTCTCCTCAAGTGGCCTCTAGTAATATGGTATGATATGATAATATGATCTGATTATCCCCTGGTGGATGAAAGGCCTTTTATACATTTTTTCTTTGACTCAACTCGCCTCGCGAGTAGGTGTGCTCGCCATGGCGAGTTGAGCTTTCCTCCCTAGTGGGTTTCTGCCACGTCAGCTCTGAGGGGTTGGGCCGCCTTAACTCGCCTCGTGAGTAAATATGCTCGCCATGGCGAGTTGTGCTCGCCCTGCACTCGCCATGGCGCATGGGAGGCGAGTAACCATGCCTTCCTGCTTTTGCTACTCGCCATTACGAGTTGGAGGCGAGTAACTTCAACTTTCTGCCTCAGCTCGCCTTTGAGCTCGCCGTGGCGAGTTGACCTTTGCATTTCTTCATGTTTTCTTGCTTCTAAAGTGTCCAGGCGTGCATTTTCCTACAAAGAGTTGGCATTATATGTGAAAAGCATAATTGAATGATTCTTTAGTATTTGTGAGCTTTTCACAGGATAACTTGCAAACCAAGTAATCAAAGTGTCTAAAATATATAGTCTATTTAACTCCTTTTTGACACTTATCAACACCCACCCCCATCATGTCGGATTCAATTACAACAGTTTTGTTTGAAGGAATTTTGGAGATTTTTTGTTTTCAGATTCAATCAAAAAATTAGGGTTTGATGTTATTTCAATTGGGGAAGAGCTTTACCACTAATTATTGGAAGAATTATTGGAAGAATTTTTGGGAATTTTGGAGTGTGGATTAAAGATTGTAAAATTAGGATTCCAATTTTATACATTTGGGAAAGAAATAGCCATTAGGGAAGAGAGACGTTGGGGAAGATGACATTCTTACATTGTCTGCAAATCAGCCAAATTAGTCCTTGAAAATGTTGGTTACAATCGGCCATATTAGTCCCTGCTTGTGTGGCGTCTGACATGGCAGTCCATGTGAGAGGTTAACGGTCACGTTAGCTCCGTTAACACCCCAGTTAATTGGAAGGACAAAATTGATTGACATTTTAATAGTTTTGGTTTGATTTGGTTTTATATTTACAGGTGGATGGGTATGTCAACAATAATCCCATTCTCTGCAGGGGACCATTTCAATCAGTTCATTTTTGATGGTGGCGTTTCAAAGGCTTGTCGTTCAATTTTACAGGCTCTTTGGTATGCCACTACGTGGGAAATATGGAAAAAAAGAAATAACATGCTGGTCAATGGCAAAGAGTGCCCTATTCTACAGGTGGTTGATAAAATTAAGTCGTTGTCGTTCATGTGGTTGAAGGCGAAGTTTCCATCTCTTCCCCTTAACTATCATGGTTGGTGACTTAGTCTCTTCACCATGTTTTCTTAAGTTACTGTTTTTTTCCCTTGTAAATAATTGCTTATGTGACTCTGGTGTCTTTCTCTGACATACCTTAAGTTAGGGATGACCTTTTAATGTGGTAATATAATTCATTTTAACCTCTTAAAAAAAACCCTTAAATTTAATATATAATGTTCAAAAAAGTTAATTTTTCTTTGCCTAAAAAAAATCTTTGTATTTGGCCCCTCGTAACGCCCCTGTGTATGCATCATCTATAATTTTTAATGATAACATTTGATATTCAATCTATCTCTCTGACCCACTACTTCAAATTTTCTTTTTTGATGTTATTAAATGATTTCTATCATCAATACATGAGAGGATGCATATTGAAAAAGAAAACACTCCGTATGTAAACATGAGGACATCTTGGCTTTTCTAACATGGGTGAAATAGAATCTGTTGACCAATTCTATGACGCAACATGTCGTCACCCACAGTAACTGGTGACGTAAGACATAACTGCCGTTGACGTTAGAGTCGTCTCCCCTTCTGTTTTTATATTTCCATCATTCCTCTCTCCATTTTCCTCCCTCTCTTTCTCACCAATATTGCTCTCTCTCTCTCTCATAGCACCATGTACCAAGCAATTCCATATAGAACAAGTGTCTCTACAGTCACACGTAACCTACCAATCACCACAGGAATCCTTGAATCCAACGTAACAACAATGGTTTCAGAAAACGCAGTTATTATCATTGGCACACGAGGATGCTGTCTCTGCCATGTTGTCAAAAGATTGTTACAAGGTCTAGGAGTCAACCCTCCTGTCTATGAGGTTGATCAAGACCATGAAACTGCCGTTGCTGCCCAACTGTCCACAACCACCGCCGAAAAGGTTCAGTTTCCGGCGGTGTTCGTTGGTGGAAAGTTGCTTGGTGGGTTGGAAAGAGTTATGGCTTCTCATATTTCAGGTGAATTGGTTCCTATATTAAAAGATGCTGGTGCCTTGTGGCTTTGACTAGTTATGCATAGTGAGGGTTCTTAATTTTGTTTGCTTTTGTTAATTAATTACATAAGTTTCTTTTTAGGCATCTTTGTTGTGCTGGGAAAGAGATACTATTATATTTTTGTTGAAGAGATATTTTGTACATTATGTTTCAATTATAGTTGACAATCTTATTGGATCTCAAGATTAAACTTCTAATTAGTAACTTGCTTGGCAAAGCAGTTTCTCTTCTCCAATATTATAGTTGACAATCAATTGGAAAATGCTGTTCTAAACTTCTAATTAGTAACTTGCTTGGCAAAACAGTTTCTCTTCTCCAATACTCAATCAAAATTAATATCGTGGATTAATTTCACGTGGATAAGTTCTTCGGGTGTATGAATTAAATTTTGGGAAAATAATTGATTTTGATCTTGATGCAAGGAAGGTGGTGGATAGCTTCCTCTCGGTAAAACATGATGCTACTGAGTTTGGTGTTATTGTTGCACATTGTAAATCTATTTATGCTCGCTATTATAAAAAGTTAAGTGTGAAGTTTGTGTAAAGAAAAACAAATGAGGATGTCTATGAATTAGCGATAATGGCCATATGTTTAGTTAGCTTTTGGATTTTGATTGATTCACCGACTCGTATTAATGAAATGCTAGGATTCTTTTTGTTTTTTAATTTAAAAAAAAAATCTTTGGATACTATTTTTTTTTTTTTTTTTAAATTCACC
>Ga0228710_1009887_pt1 | contig 13024 bp, 8 predicted proteins | sample MedpolnodulmetaG_FD_177995 | JGI IMG/M metagenome (GOLD analysis project Ga0228710, IMG submission 177995) | Root nodule microbial communities from Medicago polymorpha collected in Santa Monica, California, United States - pink nodules | ecosystem: Host-associated > Plants > Roots > Nodule...
CTCTGGTGAAGTAGCTTCTGGTGAGATATGCTTCTGATGTACAGCGCTTCTGATGTTCTTGCTTCTGATAACTAGCGCTTCTGATGACGTGTCTTCAGGAGCTCTTCTTCAGACTCGTTTCTTCAGATGCAGCACTTCAGAGGCAGTTCTTCAGACGCAGTTCTTCAGACGCAGTCTTCCAGATGCTTTAAGCTTCAAATAAATTCTTTTGCTCTTGAACTTGTTCAATCAGAATCTCTAAGAATAGTACTTTGATTATGGATCCTGCACACTTGAACAAATTGTTTAGCATATCCAATTGATTATTTTTAATACCTTGTTATTGTCAAAACTCAATAGGTGACTTGTGAAACACCCTTGTTCCAACAGTTATATCTTCCACCAAACATTTTCTTCAAATGTCTCTATCATGTGTGAAGTGTAATTGTTGTTTTCGTGTTTTAAAAAATCTACTGAAGAAAGTACCGGGCTGAATCACGACCAGGTCGCTCTCTTTAAGACGTTTCGCGGCATTACTTAAGTTTGTGCAAGGGAGACTAACAACCGCGCCGTCTCCAGGATAAAACAGACCAGATCACTGTTACGATTATACACTGCACAGTATATAATCGCTCGAGATATACACCTCAAACTATGGATTAATCATACGATTAAAACCACTCTCAAAACTGAAAGGGACAGAAGGGAGTAGATGCAGAAGAATGACTCGCTAACACAAGCCGAAGGGAGAAGAGTGGAAAAGCACAGGAAGCATCAACTGTGAATTTCGGTGTAAAGAATGAGTGGGGGGAGCTCTCCTTTTATAGGGAGAGTTCGTAACAAAAAACGAGTGACTTGGGGATTAAGTCGGCTTAATCCTCAAGTAAACGCGTTTTGTTTCTTAATTGGATATATCCAGAAGCTTCTGGATATACATCATTTTGACTAAAGCCCAAGCCCAGGCCCGGACGGCGGCGTCGTCGCGCGTGATATATATGTTTTTCTAAGCGCTCACCCGTTCGCAAAAGTGGGTATCCCAAGGGCACACCCTTGGAGGTCACTCTACCCTTATATAAACACTTGCTAGTTGGTGTGGCTCACCGATGTGGGACATTTTTAAATCACACACACTAGTTCTTACATTGTGTTTTTTTCTATCCAATTTTCTCACTAGATTTAGAAAATTGTTGTTGACACATATCATAAGGCTGAGACACACGAGTAAAATATGAAATTGCCCCTCGGCAGTTAACTGTCGAGGATTTCAAAAACCGGCTGCAGTTAACTGCCGAGGAAAACCTCGGAAGTTAACTGCCGAAGTTCTATGAACATAAACCGAAACTGAAACTCAGTGTTCTAGTTTCCTTCATTTGTTCAAAAAACTTCCAAAACCATCCAAGTCTTTCAATTTTGATATTTGAGGAAAATCAAGTGCATCATCTCCATTTAATCACAAAATAAGTATCTTGACTCATTTTTAATCATAATATTAGTTTGTGTAGGTTTTTTTTTAAAAAAAATTGGTAGTTTGCATTTGGTTAGGGTTGATGTTGGAATTGAAATTTTGATGATTGCATGTAGTTTACAATTGAATGTAGTTGCTTTAATTGATGTTTGAATGATGTTAGAGTATAATGTGGTTTTGAATGGTGGCAAAAGAACACATTTTTGAGTATGATGGATATTTTGCACACAAAGTGTTTGATAAAATGCCTCAATGTCAATTTTAATGATTATTTAGTTAGTTTAGGTTATGAGAATTAAATTGAATGATGTTTAGGTTATGATGCACACAAATTATATTGAAATGATGATTATATTGAATGTTTATGTTTATGATTATGTTTATTGAAATGTGAAGGTTTAGTTTAAATTATATTGAAATGATGCACACAAAGTACTTATAATTAGTTTGATTATGTTTAAGTTTAGTTTAGGTTTAATGTGTTTGATTAGATTATGAAAATGATGTTAATTTTTTAATTTTTTTTGTAGACATGTCTGATCAGGGGCAACATATTGATCCATCTAAGATGATTGGTGGTACGCGTGCTATAACACAAAGCCACCGGAAGGAGAGGCAAAGCGGGCACATCCCAAAGAGGGGAAGAGGTCGGAGGGGGGGTTGGTTCAGGGACTTCTCAGGCTACACAGCCTGAAGAGTCACAGGTTGTTGACCCGTCCCAGGTAAAGTACCTGAATTATCAGGATCAGATACACCACGATGTGACTGATGGTGGGTATGACCGGGATCATATACCAAAGCAGCAGCAGAGACCAGACGAGGATGACATTGCAGCAGCGGCTGCTCCAGCAGTGTTACCTTTGGAGCCTCCTTTTCCTGGAGGACCGGAAAATATATCTCTGTTGCACTCTTATGCCAACCATGTGGCATTGCCGCTTTGGTATAATTCAGATAACGTAAGTATTATGTTTAATTGTCTTAAATTATCATATGCAACACAAATTAATGTTTTAATTTTTTTTATACGTGTGTTTGTTTAATTATTATATCAACTTTTATATGTGTTTTTGTTTAAGTCTTTTCTTTATGTTTAATTATGATTTAAATTGTTTTTGTTATGTGTTTTTTTAAGTTTTACAAGTGTTATGTCTTAGGTTAAAAATACAAGTGTTATGTGTTTTTTTTTTATGTTTTTATAAGTTTTTTTAGTTTTGCATGTGTTGAGTTTTCTTTATTTTTTTTAACCTATGTTTATTTTTCTATTATTTCAGGTTCGTAAGACGCGTGTTGTAAAACAGATTAATCATGGGGCTAAGATTTTGAGTCTCGGACGTCCAAATGGGAATCAGGATTGGTTTTGGAGTCCGCTTAGGGAGAGTGGGTTACATGATTTGGTTTTCTTGGGCTATGCCATTGTGCCTCATGCTTTGGTGATGACTCTATGCAAGAGGTGGCATCCCGAGACCAGCACTTTTCACATGCCGTTGGGGGAGATGACTGTGACTTTGGATGATGTCGCATGTCTTATGCATCTTCAGATAGAAGGGCAGATGTTGAGCCATCCAAAGAAGATTTTGAAACATGAGGGAGCGGCACTTATGGTAGGCACTTGGGTGTGTCGGAGAGGGAGGCAGAGAAAATTGCCGGCACAGAGTATGGTGGGTACATTAGTTATCCAAAGTTGAGGGAATTATATACGAGGCAAATTGGTAGGGCTAACATATTGGCGGATACAGAGGATCCAGAGGAGTTGGAGAGGGTTAGGAACTTTTGTGTGAAGTGTTATCTTTTATATCTTGTAGGATGCTTGTTGTTTGGTGATAGAAGCAACAAACGAATCGAGTTGGTCTATCTGACGACCATGGAGGACGGCTTAGCGGGAATGCGTAATTATTCCTAGGGAGGGATGACACTGGCATACCTATACAGCGAGTTAGCTGAGGCCTGTTTTCTTGGAGACAGAGCTCTTGGGGGAAGCGTGACACTGCTCACTGTAAGAAACTTATAAATGTGAACCTTAACTTTTATTTTTGTTATATTTTTCGTGCGTAATAATTTATAATGTGATTTATTTGGTTTGTGAAGGCATGGTTTTTGGCGCATTTTCCTAAGTTTTTCAGTGTTAATCCAAACACCGACTATGTTGAAAACTTTCCGGTTGCGGCAAGGTGGAAGCTACAGAAGGGTCATGGAGAGGGAGTGACGTATCACTCATTGCTTGATCGTATTCAGTTTGATGACGTATGATGGAGGCCATACGAAGAGCACAGGGAGATCCAGCCTTTTGAGGAGGTTTTCTGGTATTCATGATGGATTACGTGCGGTGTTCGCATAGTGTATCGTCACTTGCCTGAGAGGGTTTTGAGGCAGTACGGATACGTCCAGACCATCCCTAGACATCTGACGGATGTTGTTGCGCTGCCACCGCCTCAAATTGTGCAGGCATTCGTTGACTTCCGCATTCACACGCTTAAGGAGCCCGATTGGGGTCAGCCGGCAGGAGAGCTAACATGGCGTATGAGGGATGGCTATGTGTTATGGTACACTAAGGTGTCTCACCCTCAAATTTTGCCACCTCTTCCAAGAGATCTTCCGAGGCCAGCAAATGAGGAGCAGATCATTGCAGAGCAGTGGGAGCGGTACGAGGTGAAAAGCTCGCCTGATACCTATGACATGGTTACTGGCATTGTTGCCTATGCTAATGAGTATTTGGGTCAGGAGGTGATGAGCATGACCCTTCAGCAGTTGTATGCGGCCTTGCAAAATGTTAGGGAGCAGATCGCGCCGATCATGACCAGGAGGTGAGGCTAGAGGCCGAGGAGGAGACACCAGCATCAGCAGGACCATGAGTAGTAGTATTTTCTGTTTAGGACACATTTTTAGGACTTAGTGTATATTTTCATGACATTTGTTCGCTCCGTTGTATTTTCATGACATTTGTTACTTTGTTTGTATTTCGATAACATATTTCTATGACAATTGTTCGTTTTCGTAACATATTTTCAATTTCAATTATGTTGGTAATTTTCGCTTATTAACTTCATGATTTGTCATTGAAACAATGTGTTTACAATGTGTAAAAACACATGTAACAGGTTCTGCCTAAACTGGTTCTGCCATTTTATAGCTTCAGGAATCATCGGTAGTTAAGTGCCGAGGAAAAAGGAAACCAGCGGCAGTTAACTGTCGAGGTTTTCCTCGGTAGTTAACTGCAGCCGGTTCCAATAAAATTCGGCAGTTAACTGCCGGGGGGCATTTTCGTCATTTACTCGTGTTTTTCAGCCCTATCAAATGTGTGAACAACAATTTTCCTAGATTTAACTAGTGTTCCAACAGTAATTTTGTTGGTTTTGTTGTGTTGGGCACATACAAACAAAAGGGGAATAAAAACCAAAAAGGGAAAAAGATACGTTGCATTACTTGTACATTAGCAATGAATGAGCATTTACCCGCCGTTTCAAAAAGGGATTTTTTTTCTTCTGTTTGTGGCAAATAGTAATAATAATATGATGAAAAAACTGTTGCAGAATGTATTTGTTAATTTTAAATATTATTTTCGTCAAATGAAAATTAATAATTTTCCTCGGAATACATCCTCCAAAAAAACATTTAAACGTTTTTTTTAATACATGTATTCCTTACTTCCTTCAGAAAAATAATTATTAAATGTATATTAACGTTTTTTTAATACATTTAATAAACAATTATTTTTCTGAAGAAAAAAAAATAGAATTAATATATACTAGCACTTGGTATAAATTTTTGTCACCAAAATTTGAAGAACAACTCCTTAATTCCTTCAGCTCAAACCAATTAACTATTGCGATTTCAATACAACGAGACTATTTTTAAGGATTCTAAATGATAAGTTTATATGATTTTTTTCTTTAAATGAATTAAAAATTAAAACATTTAACCCTTTTTAGAGAATAATTTTTTAATTTAAAATGTTTGTCTGAAGGACATTCGTTAATAAGACTCCTATACAAAGCCAACATAATAGTAAGCTACATACAATCACCCTAAGTATTCACGGAATAAACATTTTTTCTACATAATAAGAAGACCTCTTAGTCTGCTATTTTTAAAATTTAAATGAATAAAATTGAATCTAAAGGCTTAAATTAACATGATATTGACAAAGATTATATTAATTGACTTTATAATCAATTGAAAACGTAATATTCATTGAAGTCACTTACATTTTTTTTTTGAATGGCATGGATATATAAAAAAACACGAAAGCAAGGCAAAATCACTAAAGAAAGTACAATAGCATGCTATACAAGAAACTGAAAAGACCTACCCAGCCAACACCAAAAGAAAACAAATAAAGAAATCAAGGACCTAATACCATAGAGACAATAGAACCAGGAGTACACCACACAATAGAGTAACCTCATAAGCCTTGCCCCCACCCAAACTAAGAGCACATATCAAATCCATCTTTGTAACACATAAGACCCTACTACTCCAACACATAATAGGCTCCATCTTCCGCTCATAAAGGGAACAATGATGTCTGGGGTATTTGGCAAATAACCATTTCTTGGAATGGTATTGGATTCTCTTCACCAGATGCTCAACATAAACGAGTCTACCAGAAAAAATGCAATAATTCTTAGCTTTCCAAACAAACCACAAAGTTGTTTGCCAGAACAAAATAAAAACTAGCCTAGAACGCCTTTGGGAACTTAAAGAAACAAACACCCGTAACACCCCTAGCAAATTACCTGTCAATACCCACTCCCAACCTAACCACCTACCTACAAACCTCGTACCACATACATGCTGCGACACACAAGCGACAAACATGCGATTGACCAACTCAAGCACTTCCCAACAAACGCTACACCCCAAATTCTCTGAAATTGCAATGACCTTACGCTTAAGCAGGTTTTGGCACGAAGGAATTCTATCAAGTTGCAGCTTCAAAGAAAATACATGAAATTTAGAAAGTGCCTAACTCTTCCAAACTAGTTTGAGGGAGAAAATAAAATCCTCGGTACACTCTCCAATCACTACATCCATCCCCGAAAGCATCGAATATGCAGAACAAACCGAATACACCCCGTCTAGACTATGCCTTCAAATCCAAGAATCGTCACCCTCATAAAGGACCACCTCTCAAAGGATATCCACCATACGAGTCAAAAGTTCTTCCTCACAGACAAAAAACCTCGTCTCCTTGCTTGAGCCCTTTTTGAATATCGATTTCTTAGGTAGAAGAACGATTGACCAGGACAGACATGCTACCTCTAAACACACACACACTCTAGTCTACGACCCCCATCTCCCCTTAAAACAATAATCTCATTTATAGCCACCACCCCATCTACACGTTGTCTCCCTCTAATGAAGGTCGATTGGTTGGCGAAAATAATCTTCTCCATGATATGAGCTAAACGTGAAGCAAGGACCTTAGCCATCAACTTATACAGGGAACCTAAAAACGACATGGGGCTAAAATCCCCTAAAAGGATGGGATATTCAACCTTAGAGATCAAGATAACAAAGTATTAGGAGAAGATCTTAGGCAGATTGGCTGGAGTATAAAATTTCTTAAACATAACCTTGACCTCAACTTTCAACATATTTCAAAACCGTATAAAGAAGGTGAAATTAAATCCGTCCGGCCTAGGGCTCTCGTTACCATCCACACTAGAAACCACCAATGCTATTTTTGAAACCAAGAACAAAGCTGACAACACGACATTATCCAAATTAGAAATATGAATGAAATCAATATCGCCCATGGTCGGTCTATAGGTCTCTGGGACTGAGAAATGATGCGTAAAGAAATTCACAATCCCTTGTTTGATCTTTGCAAAATCCTCCATCCACCTCTCCACCCTAAGAGCCGAGATGGAATTCCTCATACCTCTATTCTTCACACAGGCGTGGAAATAAGTTGTATTAATGTCCCTCTCTCTCTCTCTCTCTCAACCATTTTGCTCTTGACCATTGGAACATCTGCAAACCTTGGATCTTCAAAAGAGTCCACAAATAGGCCAAACATTGATTCCTGTCATCTACCTCCACAACAACAAGATCCTTCACCTTAGCCAACATATCCAGATCCTTAACTTTATCTCTTAACTCCCCTAGTCTAAAGTCCATATTTCTAAAAGTCTCCTTGATCCACCCCTTTAGGAAAACCTTAAAACTCTAACTTTTCCTTTAACCTATAGGTCATCCAACCCACTTGAGTGGGGGCCGACCAATGATGAAGCACCATGTCTGTAAAACCAATGAAATCGATTACATTAAATGAGTAAATGATTTTATATTCCAAAACAACTAAAATTTAAAACTTACTATGGATTTGAAAAGACCTCACATTAATTTTTCATATACCCCCATAATTAAGTTTCCAACTAATAACAATAAACCATAGCAGTGTTCAACTGTTAGACGCATTGAGATATGCATAGATCGGAATTCAAACCCTAGATTCTTCCCTTATTTATCTATTGAGAAATTATCTTACCATCACACTATTTGACAATAAAAAAATCAAAGGAGGATATAATTAGATTTAAACCTTGATTGAAAGTTAAGCACAAAAAGTGAACATTCCAAGGTATTACAATTATTAAAGCATCTCTGCCATAAGATAGTTTCTTATTTGGAACATCAAAACAAAAAACAAAAGACAACTAAAGACTAAAGTTACTTAATACTCAATAGGAACAGGCTGAAGACCATTATCAATTGAAGCTTTCACAGCATCAATTACAACTTGAGTTTTCCTACTAATAATTGCCCACTTATTCTCAACTTTAGAATTCCCATACTTAATCCCACCAACCAAATGAGCAAATTCCTTAACCATAAGTGCTTCTTGTGGAATATCATTTTTAACTATAACCTCACTAGGTTTAGGATTCCAACCAGTAGAAAGTTCAACAAAATAAGAATTTGAACTTGTTCTAAACAAAGCCTCATTCTCTTCATTAGGTATAACATAATCATGAACACGCAATGACCCTTTTGCCCCTATTGTTGTTATATCCATTGACATGTCTGACAAAAAGGAACAAAAGAAAGTTGCTACTTTGTTGTCTTCCCATATCAAAGAAGCTTCACAAGACAAAATTACCCCTGCCTCATTGTATTTTGGTTTGTGTAAGGCTTTTGCTGTTTTGGGTAATTCGTAATTTGCAGCCCACAAAATTGCTCTAATGCAATACCAACCAGTGTCACCTAGTGTTCCTAGTGAATCAAGATCTGGTTTTACACGAATGTTGTTTGCTAGGAAATCTGGACTGCTCGGGTATGAAAATGTTGCATGTACCTGTAATTATATATTCAAGCCATATAATTAACTACACAAAACAATTAGTACTTTTTATGAGCAAAATTAGTTCCAATATAAATTTTTTGATTAAACAACATTTTTGGCAATGGTAACATAATATCACCTGCATAAATATATTTTTGCTCTCATGGAGTTTAATTTAACAAATATTTTGATGATCAAACCGCAACTTTTTTATTCAGTATTCATTCTTCAATCTCTCACCTGAAAGCCATCAACTAAAACTCTAGTTTCTTTTTCTTCATCCACTAAAGAGGGGTGATTTAGCGTCAATTCTTGATCCCAAATCATCTATTTAAATTGTTTTTTCTTTCTCTTTTATTTAAATAAGTGATTTTCACATCAATTTAGTTTTTCTTTAGTGATTTCATCGTCTTAATGTGACATTGTGTCTTCCATGTCTTGTTCATGTATTTGTTCATATTAGATGGTCAGGCCAGCTTTGATTTAATGCAAATTCAATCAATACTTTGATGACGTTAATGTTGGAGATATGGAGGCATGACTATTCCGGAGACTTAAATACCCACATATTTGTAGGCTTGTGTAGTTTATCATTTTATGCTATTAACATGGATCTTACGAGTTCGTTCGTATATTCATCCTTTTGTTTTTAGCAAATTTATATTGTATCAATATACTTTATTAATTTGAATGAATAAATATCGTTTATTTTTTAAAAAAATAAAAATTGATGATAAAGACGTGGTTTTCATTCCCTAATAAAACGTAGTTTTATTATTTTTTTGGAAAACCATATAATTTTGTGTTTAATTGTCAAGAAAAAATCAGTAGTTTACTATAAAATTAATAAATAAATTATATTCATAAGTTTATCATATAAAATGGTTATCTTTACATGATAGTGCAAAAACCATGATTCCTTCCTCCTTAAAAAAAAAAAAGTGCAAAAACCATGATAACATAATTATATATATGTATGGTTGAAAATAAAAGTTCCTTTATTTTTTTATTTTTTTGAGGAATGAAATCAGAAGTTCCTTGAAAAGTAAATATAATACGACATGACGCAAATTAATTATGTTTGATCTTTCTTTTTTACACAGATAAGATATGCTGTCGTTTATTTTTTATTTTTTTTGAATTTACATATATTATCTAAAACATACCAAAAAAAAAACTAAATCACAACAAAATTATATATTTATTGATAAATTCATCTTTAATTTATTTAATAAAATAAATTTTTTATTAATGTAATATTTTTGTTTTCCAAGGTTAAAAAATAGTATGCACTGTTTTTTAAATCTAAAAAATAAAAAGTTTGGAAGAAATAAGATTAGAGACGTAAAGAATACAGTTAATTACTATCTTAATCCAAATCATTATTGTAAATTTTAAGGTTAGTTTTTAATACCTCTTTGTACAAAATAAAATGATTGCTATCTTTATATGAAAAAAGTACTATATACAAGAAGAATTTTAGATCCTGTCAAAAAACAAAATTAGATAAAAAAAAAAAAATTCTAGATAAAAATTATCTTCATAAAATATATAATTTTAACAAAAATTTAAACAGAATGGATGAATCATACCGATTGAAGGGAACCAAAGAGATTAGGATCAGATATAAACTGAAACATTTTTTCAGTTCTAGGATGATGCATCCACATAGTAGCATCCATATACTGCAATCCATTAGATTCACAGGCTTCCAAAATCTTGTCAAGTTCTCCAACATTTAAAGCAACAGGTTTCTCAAGCAACAAGTGTTTCTTCTTTTGAGCAGCAAGAACTGCCCAGTGAAGGTGTAAGCTAGTCGGAAGTGGCATGTAGACGGCATCGACGTCAGGATCATCTAAAACGGCGTCGTATGAACCGTATATTTTTGCATGGGAAGGGAAATTATTGGAAGCAGCATATTTTGTTGCTTTCTCTAATGAACGGCTTCCAATTGCGTAGATGGTTGAGTTTGGTGAGAGGGTTATGGCTCTTGAAATTTTTCTAGCTATCTCTGCACAACCAAGGATTCCAAATCTTATTGGTTTTGTTTCTTCATGAGCCATATTCTTTTTGGAAGAGAGAATGGAAGAGTAAACTTGAGTGTGGCTTAGTTATACTAAGGATTGGGTGGCTATTAGAGGCAACAAAGAAATACTCTTTTGTTTTTGAGAATGAGAAAGGTAAAATATATAGCAACTAAATTTTGACACCTCGATTTTTCTAACATTTATTTAACCCTTTATTTTAGGTAGAGTAACCTTGTAATATTTTTGGGTTGTAGGGTCAATTGTACCTTTCCCATTCTATTTAATAATATTTATTTAGTTGCTAAAAACACTTATTTTTTGTCTATTTCTCTTTTTCTATGGCACCGTCCTTTAATCATATCACTCTTTTATCTCTTTCTTTCTCAACCTGCTTACATGATGACGGAGAATTATATGACATTTAGGCTATATTTTATTACTTTTTATTTGTATTTGAAGATAAATAAGATGAGAGTTAGAGGAGTTGTTAATGGTTTGAGGAACATATTGAATTGTTCTCACTCGAGTCGTTGTAATTCAGTTTTATCCTATATCATGCAACTCCATAGGTGTTTAGTAGTGAGGAATCCTGTAAATCATTAAATCAAGACATCATGTGAATGATCAAGGATGATGAATTGAAGATCAAGGGTTCTTATCAGTGGCGTAGCCAGGAACTTTGAGTAGTGGGGGCACCATATATATAAATTTGTAACAAGGTCATCGTAAATAATTTGGAAATCTTATTTTAATTTTGTAGCAGGATTATCTTAAACAATTTAGACGCCAATGTACAATAATAATTTAGAGACCAATACCAATTTGGAGTAGTCATTTTGGTCTCTAAATGTGTGATGTGTTATCACTAAAATATTTGAATTTTATCAAAACTATGAACACATTTTCATATGTTTCTTTTGTTACTAATTGTATAGTATTATTGAAAAATATATATAAGGATTAAATTAACTGACTAAAGACACATTTAAAAGTCAAAATAACAAATAAAAAACAAAGATTATTTTTTAAATTTTAATAGAAATATTGATAACCCCTCTTGATTCAAAACCTTTAAATTTTTTCATAATATTACGTTACATATTATATATTAATTATTAAAGAAAATTAAACGAAGGTAAAAGATATTGATGTTGAGAGATGCAGTGAGTATTTTTGTTCATAGGCTCTAATACACATTGTAACGCCCTAGTTGTTAATTATTTATTTCTGATTTGTTTAGAGTCTTTCAAATGATTTTAAATAATTATTGTTGAGTATGTGGTGTGTTATATTTTATTATATAATTTATTGTGATATTTATTAGAATAATGTGAGGATTATTATTATTTTGGAGTTTGGGGATTAAATTAGAATTAATAAAATTAAAGAGAGTTAAATGAAATAAAGCGGAGTTAAGAATAGGAGTAAAGAAAAAAAAAGGGAGAAGTGAGAAAGAAACAGTTTTAGGTACGTACATCAGTTTTGGGGGAGAAAAACCAAGAACAAGGGAGAAGAGCCAAGAGAACCAGGTTGTTGTAGAATTGTTCATCTGAATTAAGGTAAGGGTGAGGTTAACATTCAGTAATCATAGAATATATAATTCTGATTTTGATTAGTAAGGGTTAGATACTTATTCTCATAATCACTTCTTAGTTTATGATTAATTGTTGAATTGACTAATTGATGATTTTGTTTTTGAGAAATTCGTACTCATAGTTAGTGGGTAATTATGTGTATACTAATTTTGTTGAATTGGTGAATTAACATGTTCATAGTCATGCTTTTGATTCATAATAAGTGGTTCTAGGGATTTTTGATTCATAATATGATGTTCTTGGTGGTCTCATGAATTTATGTTGTTATTGATGTTTCGTTGCAAGTTCTACATAGTTTTAGAATGTCTCTCATGTATATAAATCTGTAAGCAAACTTTTGAAACGAATTTGGGTGTTTAGAGATCAAACTTTGGGTTTTTGGGTGAAAAATGGAGCTTTCCCGAGAGCTACCTCTGACAGCATTCTCTGTTTCATGTTTTTGCGTCGTTTTCATATGTTTCTGCTTTGAACTGGGTTTTGGTGTAAACATGAAAGTTGTAGATAATTGTGTTAGCTTTCTAATTCCGTTGGTTTGACATCCAAATGATTTATAGAACTTGAGTTATGGTCAAATTACTGCACGTAGGTCACAATGAATCTTTATGAATTTCAGCACAACTTTTCCCGAATTTGAAATGAAAACTGGTATTGATAGGTACAGAATTGGTCTTTG
>Ga0228710_1009888_pt1 | contig 13024 bp, 3 predicted proteins | sample MedpolnodulmetaG_FD_177995 | JGI IMG/M metagenome (GOLD analysis project Ga0228710, IMG submission 177995) | Root nodule microbial communities from Medicago polymorpha collected in Santa Monica, California, United States - pink nodules | ecosystem: Host-associated > Plants > Roots > Nodule...
AATCCAAAAAAAAAAAAAAAAAAAGCGAGAAGATACTAAACATAAATGTTGAACAAATTGTGGAAGGTGAAGTTAACACGATGCCAAGTTTGCTACCAAGCCTGAGCTTGAAAATTGGGCCGTGGGTTTGGGCCAGGCCGGTGAAGTAAGTGTGGAGTTCTGGCTCAAGTGACAGAAGGTTTCCGATGATAGGAAGGCCCGTTTTGAGATTTTGATTTGAAGAAGTAGAGATATATGTACCAAATGATTGTGGAAATCGTTAAGAAAGGTATGAGTAGGGTTGTGGTGTCACAGTTGTACCAATCTTTCATGTTTTTGAACAAAGAAATTGTGAGTGGAATCATGATATGGTGTTATTGCTTTATTTTGTGTTATGTGTTTGAGAATTCGTGTTGAAGATATATATTAAGGAAACGGCCAGCAATATTGGAATGGGAATAATGCAAAAACGACAAATGTGCACACACACAGGGGTATTTTGCATGGAGGGCGGACGAGAATGAAGGAATATATTATACGATCACAGCCATTTATAGAAAATTTCAGACACAACAATTGTTGCGACATGTTATAAAAAAAGTAGAAATGCTAAAAGGTGTCATTGGGTAGAGAAATTTTAATATGGTCACAGGACCAAAGAAATAGTGTTTGGTCACATTTGATATAAAGTTTTATAGTAATAATGTAAATCTTATTTACATTTGATAGTGTATATAAATGAAATTCACCATTTGACAGTGTATATAAAGTATCGTTTAAAATATGTATATGTGCGTCTAAATAATAGAATTGTGTTGTTTTAACATCTACATATTTATATGATAACTTTTGTGATAATCAAAATTTTACAAATAAAATAAGGTATTTATAGAGAAAAAGTAAAAATAATGTGGATATGAAAAAGAAAATTGTCAGATTGTAAATATCATTTCTCTAAATAATGTAACCACATGAAGAGAAATTCTAATATGGTCACAAGACCAAACAAATAGTGTTTGGTCACACACACATAAACAAGTATGTTTTTAATGATAAAAAGAAAATTGATAAAAAAATAATTAAATATTTTGAAGATAATCTTTTCATGTGAGTGTGTCCAAATAGAATAATTCTTATATGGACACAAAGTTTTGGTCACATCATTTGGTCACACTCACAAAAATGAGAAAAGTAAGAAAATTTAAAAATTAAATAATGTGTTTTTTAATTAATTATATGATATTCATTTTTATGAGTGTGTGACCAAATCATGTGTTTAAATCTCTAGATCCATACAAGAATTGCTCGTCTAAAGACTATATATTTGGTCACGTGACCATGGAAGAATTGCTCCCAAATGAAAGCAGTTAGGAATGTAAGTGGTTCGGACAAAATCAACGAAACCGAAAGTCCAAATGAACCAAACCGAAAAAATATCTGACCTTGTTTGGTTCGGTTTGAAACCGATCTGAACCAATCGAAACCGATCTAGTTTGGTTTGGTTCATGGTTTTTCATTTCGAGATCCGTGAAACCGATGAACCAATCCGATGATAACCACACTTCTTATTTTACTAATATTATCCTACTTCACACAAACTTATGGTTAGACCCAAATTTAATTTCAGTTTGCATTGATTTGTTATTTTGATTATGTTTTAATTTTAGGATGTTCTTTTTGGAATTTTTTGTGTTTGTTGATGAATGATGCATGTATGGATCATGAATAATTGAAATATTTGAGTATGATGAAGTTGTTTTTGAAAAATGATGGATGAATGAATCTTGGATCATATGTATGAAATATTGAGCAGGGTTAGTTATAAAAAGTTGTTTGATAAATAGAGAACAGGAAAAAACAAAAAATGAAATACAATTATACAAAGTTCTATGAAATATTTTGTGAGAATATGAATTTTTTTTAATTGTATTTTTAAATAAACCGACCAACCAAACCAATCCAAACCAAACCAAACCGATTAATTTGGTTCGGTTTCTTTTTTGAAAAACTGTGAAAACCAAACCAATCCAAACCGATAAAGGTTTCATCGGTTCAGACATTTTTTTAACTGAAAACCAATCCAAACCAAACTGTTACACCCCTAAAATGAGTGACATATGAGACTTTCCTCTAGAATGAAAAGACAACTTTAAACGGAATCAACCGTATATATAAACTAAACTTGTCAGCAAAGAGACAAATACGGAGTTATTCAAGAAGAGTTTTTTTATTTCCTTTTGTGTATGTTGTTTGCTTTCAATGGGCAAACCTTTTGAATCTTTTTATCTTTGGCCACGTAAAAACCGGTGGATTTATCCCCTTTGCCTTGGTCGTCTTCATAATGTGACTATTTTTTGTATTTATTATCAAGTGCTTCGGTTGCTTCAAAAAAAAAGTGCTTCGGCTGTGAACTCAACAACATTATTATGTACACATATTAGCTTAGGCGGTTTCATCTTATGCTAGCTCTCATATCTACTATGATGTCCTAATAGGTATCCGAATTTTGATTGATGATGAAAGTAATAAATTTCTTCCCTCAAAAAAACCTTTTTTTATATATCCATGTATATAGCATGTGTCACTTCTACATCTATTCTTAATATTTTTATTATATTATTTTATTTTCTAAAAATAACATTTAATTTGGTCTAAATATCTCAACAAACTTCGTATATTACTTTGATCTTATCTATTAAATAAGTTTAATAATAAGTTCTCTTCCCTTTCTCTTGTGAGCCATCACCAAAACTCTAGTTTCTTTTCCTTCATGCACCAAAAAGGGGTGAATCGTTTTTTTCTTCCCCTTTTATTGAAATGGGTGATTTTCATATCTATTTCGGTTTTTCTTTCGTGATTTCATCGTTTTAGTGCGACGTTGTTTTGTTTGTCGTCTGTGTGCGACGTTGTTTGTCTTTCTTGTTTCGTTCAGGTATTTGTTCAATTCAAATTGTCATATCATCTCTGATCAAGTGCATATCCAATCAATGACTTTAGCGTCGTCAACGTTGCAGATCCGGAGACATGGGTATTCCTGCGACTTGAATATAGTCATATGTGTAGGCTTTTGTACTTTGTTGTTTTATGATATTAACATGGATGTTAACTTGTAAGTTTGTTCACAGATTCATCTTTTTTGTTTTTCTCGAATTTGGATTGTATTGATGTACTCTATCAATTTGAATGACTGAATATCATTTATTTTTGTCAAAAAATATTTTAAAATTTTATTCAAGTTTTTTTTTTTAATAAAATTTATGTAGTATATATATCTCAACAAACTACCTATTATATTTTAAAAGTTTTTAATCATCAATAATGTCTATCATAATCTATTTATTCTCTATTTACGAAAGTTAATTAATGACTAACAAAAACACAATTTCATCACATCCTAGTCATTTGACCCCTAGTCATTTGACCCCTTAGCATATTGCATATGTTTACCCTTTTGTGTATTTTATAACAAAAAAAATCATATTTAGATGAGAGAAAATAACTGTCAAAATATCGAGGTGATTTTGTAACAAACGATTCCATTTATACAGTTTTATTAAACAAATTAAATTATTATTTAAAAAAATGAGTTTATTATGATAAATAAACACGAAATAGATTCTTTTTATATAGTTTTACTTTATTATTATTTTTTATTATAATAATAATTGTTTTATTGTTGTTGTTACTATATTATTACCATGAATGAAAATGGATGTCCAATGGTATATATGCATGGTAGGTAACTCTCTATTTGATAAAAAAAATAATACTTATATCGTTCATACGAATAGAGTATTAGTGGATATTAAAATATTTAAAAATATTTGCAACCATTGATGAGTAAAATGATTATTTATTCAAAAAATGCATTATTATAATATAATTGAAATTATGTAGAATTTATTTCTGAAATTTTATTATTACTAATTGTTGTGTTAATAATCATTTCACAACTATTCCATGTGAGATTTGGACAATGTCTTTTAAAGTTAGAGAGTCATGCTCTTACCATTGAGCTAACACCTCTTAGACTTATTCATTCTATTTTAATAAGACAAAAATATTATACCACACACTTTTATTTTGACTATAAATTATTAATCAGACAAAAATCATTAATTATCCCATTATATTTTATTTCACGATGAGAAGATTTTTATTTATGTAAAGCAATAATTGTATAATTTTACTAATTTAATAACGGGTGCGGATTTCTGCGAGTACGTGTACTTAAAATATGGTTTATTTTAAGAGAAATGCTAGGGTCACACCCTCCCATCATGATATTTGTTCTGTACCGATCTGTGGTGAATTTTATTTCCAAATACCAAGCATACATAATATTGTTCATCCTTAATTATATGTCTAACCCGAACAACCCCGAATAAATACACGAGTTTTGTATTGCATGTTTCCTCTTTTATAGTGTTTTTCTAATTTCTAGTTGTCTGCTTTGGTGCAGGGGATTAATTTAACTTTTTTTTTATCAAACTCGTAGTGGTTAGAATTTATTTTTAAAGCGAATAAGTGAGGTGTTTAAGGTTTGAAATCTGACTCCTACATATAACAATGCATTCTTTTTATCTACCAGCTAAACTATACTCACGGGGAGAACGATTAACTTAACTTATATAGTTTCCATTAAAAGTGTACGGCAATTTAAAATAAAATATCTGGTTTAAATAAAAATTATACACGGCTTGCTTTGAATGACAATTTATAAAATAAAAAAAATGACCCGATTAAAAGTTATGCCCATTTAATTTGATTGATTTTTGAATATTCAAAATATAACATGTAATTTTTTATTTATTTATATGAATATTACACATACACGATAACATAATAAATTTGATGCAAAATATAAGATAAATATATTAAAAAATTAACATTATAGAATAAAAAGAATTGATTATGTTCGAAACGTAAGAATTAGTAATAATAGATTTTTAGCCAAAAGGAAGTCTCTATTCCTCATATTTTAGACAAGGTCAAGTTACTTTTTTATTGGTGGTTGAAGACAAAATATTTTAATTTAGCTTTTAGTTATCATGATTGGTGGCTCAACTCTTTCTCTTGTTTAGGCAATGGCTAACAACACTCTTTCCTTTTTTTCCCTTTTCGGTCGGTTGTGCTCTCTTTGTAAGACTCTAGTGTTTCTCTTTAGTATATTTTGTGCTACGAGGAACATTTTTTATTGTTAATATAATTTATTTTGCCTAGTTAAAAAAATATATTAAAATTCAACGGGCAAAAGATACTAATAATTGAATAAATAAGTTTCTTTTATAGAAGAATAAATAAGTATTAAAATTTACTTTAGCGATTTGGTTTGGTTTTGAAAAAAGTGATCTGAAATCTGATATGATTTGAGAGGTTTATACAAAACAACATCCAAATACATCAAAAATTATTCAGTTTTTTGCGATTTTCATTTTTTTAATCGGTTTTCGAATTTATATTGAATTGACTTTAATTTAAACACCCCTAGTTCCCATTGCCTGATCTTTGATTGTACTTTTGTATATTTAGGGTATGTTGAGTAATGAAATCCCATTTCTGTAAAAAAAAAAGTATTAATTTATGTAAAATGTCAATGTAAAAATATTTTATACATGCATGAAATGATATGTTGACACATCAATTAATTAGAGTAATAAGTCATGTGTTTTAAATTCATTAATTGATATCAATAGATCGCATCATTGAATGCATGTGTAATTTTTCTACATTAACAATGTATATAAATTAAACTCATCTTTAAAATATTTTAAAAATACTTATTATTTAAGGGAAATACTAACATGTGAATTTATTTTTGCATTGGAAATTAGGTTAATTTATTTTTCAAAAAGTTAAATACTTTATGTGAATTATTATTCTCAACAAATATTTTCTATTTTTAAAATCCTTAATATGTGCCCTAAGGGCGCATTATTTAAAACCAAGTTCCATGTTCTTAGCAGCACTAACGACTTTTAGGAGTGATGGAGAAGACACGATCTCTAATGAAGTTGTGCACTAAGGACTATGTCAATGGATCATAGCGACGAGGAGACAAAAGCCAAACACGAGGTGCCACAATCCCACTAGGATGAGAGTTATACGCACTACCCGTGAAACTATACGGATGGAGGATTAAGCAATGTAAGCCACGTCGTTTGGTTAGTATAGGCAATATTTACGAGATAAATACTCTATGTTCGTATATTGTAATTAACACATTCAATCAATCAAAAAAGCATTTTTTTTTTCCCTGCAAGTTATCCTTTTATCTTTCTGCTTTTATTTTTGTTGTATTTTTCTGTGTAGGTTAAACCAAAAAACAACCATACCTAACACTTTACTGGAAAAGTTAGGCAACCCACATATTTCCTCCCTTAACATCAATCGCTAGAAGCAAAGAGTAAACTTAGCCGACCTCGGCTAATTTCATCTTCCATTAACAAAGGTGGCACTCCTGGTGGGACTATATATATGACTTTTACCACTCAAAAAATTAAGTTTCCCAGGCCAAAGACTACATTTGATGTATGCACCTGAGGTATGAAAAGAGTTTCAGCAATATGAAACAATTGTCATCTTCAACAACTTGAAAGTCAAGAAAATATTGACCAAGCCTTCGGAAACGTTGGGAATACCTCAAGTGTCAAACTATGAGTTGACTAGTAACTCCATAATTTGATCAAAATCTATGATTCAACTCTTGCAATTGAAAATTTATGACAACCGTAAATATGTCATATCCGTAATGGTGCTCCTTAGTCATAAAAGTGTCATCATTTGTATGACGAAGATTACCTCGATGCTGCAAATTCTTGAGAAAATTGAAAATTTACCGTGAGTAATTGTGTTTGAATGTAGGAATTAGGTTATCTCCATTACCTCTAATTTCCCAAATGGTGCTGAGTTATAATTTAAAACATTCTCAAATTTCCCAAATTCCTAGGATTAAGAATCCTAGGAATAACATTCTCTGGAACATTATTCGAGGGTGGCAAAAATACTCATGCCCACGGGTACCCGTGGGTAAAATCCGTCACAGGCACGGGACGGGTAGCTAAACGGGTATCCACGTGTATAATAAACGGGTATTTGACTACCCATTATTATATGGATACGGACATGGATTTGATTATACCCATACACACGAGTACCCATACCCGATAATAAATTAAGTAAATTATTAAAATATCCTTATATATCTTATCTTATTACTTAAAGTTGTTATCTTATTGAAGGAAATTTTACCATCCACCTAAGATTCTTCATTAATAACCTATTTTTATTTTTTATTTTTTTAATTCATCTTATTAAGTTCACCGTTTCTACTTCATTCACATCAAAAAACATATCATATGGATTATGTAAGAATCATGAATTTTCTATGGATTATGTATGATTTATGAAATTTTGAATAGATTATGTTTATAAGTTGAAGTTTTTTGATAATTAAAAAAAAGTTATTATTTGTAAAAAAAAAACAAAAAACCCATGGGTACCCACGAATACTCATGGATACATCAATACCCGCATAGTGGGTACCCACGAGGATACGGGGCGAGCATGTGTATCATATTTATCCAACAAGGCGGGGACGGGTATCATACTATTTGTACCCATGGATACCCATTGGCATCCCTAAATTACTCCTATGAATCTTAATCCTATTAAAGTTTTTGGTAATTAATTCCGTTTCCCAATTTTTTTTAAATATATTTAATTTATAATTTAAAAATAAAAATAAAAGGGTTAAATTAGCGTGAGAGTGGATCAAGTGGATAAAGAAAGCATGGGTAGCAGGCTCTTTGTATACATAGGGGTACTATGAAGCTCGGATACTCCAAAATGGATCGGATACCGATACTCTGCGGATACTCTCAGATACGTATCCACGGAGTATCGAAATTAATTATTTTAATTTAAAATATATATTTTATCGGATACTTATAAGATACTCGACAAATACACACATATACTTATAAGATACTTCACAGAGACGAATCCTGGAAAAAAATGAAGTGTAAAAAAATGAGACTGTGTTGTAAAAATTCAATGGAGATGTATATGATTTAATTTAAGATATGAATCACTATAATTGTTTTTTGATAACCAATTAAAAATTATGTTTTTGATGGATGAAAGTAACAAGAGAGAGGAGATAACCTAACATATGAATGAAAATAGAATATGATTTATACGAAAACTTTACATTTTTTATTTTGATCACATGTATTATTTTTTGTAAATTGTGACTTTTATGATTATATAGTATTGAAGAGTAATCAATGTTTTTTTAAAGTATTTTACATGCATATAAATTTTAGTATAAATATTTTGTTAACGTATTTTAGCTGTATCGTATCCTAATTTTAAAAATTTTGCGTATCCGCATACCCATATCGTATCGGACCCGTATCCTTACTACGTACCCGAGCTTCATAGGCTACATATGAGATGGGTGGCGGCTGTCCCATTTTGATTCTACTTCCGTTCCTGGGAAAGGAACACCTTAGGCTCCGGTAGTAATGACAACATATTTCATTAGACATCAAATTGATACAGGGATACATGATTTCATGTATCAAGTCTCCAAAAAACTTGATGACATTGAAAAACCTATACTTCAATATGAGTTTCAACACGCCAAGGAGTAAAGCATCTCTAAGAGCTTAGACACAACTTTAAGCTACAGATTATTCAATCTCCATTGACAGTTTTGTGATTTTTTTTTGTTTGATAAAAAGGAGATTTAATTATGAAATAGTACGAGGCAAATTAACACCTCTTAGATAATCGACTAATAAAAGGTTCAAAGTAGAGAAAACAGAATCAACTGACCCACAAATTATCTAACCGGTATGCATACCTATTAGTTGACACAATCAAACGACACAGAAGAACCCCTGATGTTAGCTAATAGGTATGCATACCGGTTAGTTTCAAGATAGCAAGGGTGATGCGAACACAAACAATGGAGGCCAAAATATTAAACAAATGACAATTTCACTATCATTTTGATGCGTACTTTCGATCAAAAGTATGGTTTTTGTCTAGTACGAAAATATACTTCCAGTTTTCAAAATTGAGTGTGTCAAAAACAACTGTGAGATAGTTGGATAACTCTGATAACGCAACAAAAGGAGAATTGATCGAAACATCAAGCAATGGAGACCTAACCACATGAGGCAGCTTGATTTTGATATTGCAAAAGCTCTGAAGAAAAGGAAGTCGTGATAATTGATAGGAATTAGGAGGAGGAAGGAAACTACTCTCTTCCATGTAGACAAAAATGGCGTCATTCGGTTTTTATTGAAATCACCTTTTTTTCTTCTTTTTTCGGAGGGGTGAAATCACCCTTTTAAACAATAGAAGTAAACCGGGAAATAAAATTTAGGAAAATGTTAACGAGTGTCCGCCCCCGAGGCACTCTTTAAACACCAAAAGTTGTAATATTTTATGAAAATTTGTCCATTTATTGCATTGGAAATTGAAGTCTTTAATTTTTTTTAAAAATAATTTCTTTATTATGAATGCTTCAAGAGTGCCTTGGGGCCCGGGGGCACTCGTTAACAAGACCCATTTTTTTTTTTAACCAAAGCACTAAAATCTTCTCCATATCCAGCCTAACATTCTTCTGTCTCCTCAAACAGATAAATCAAGATAAAAATCTATCTGCAAATGAACGTATTTTGTAATATCTCTATTTGAGGAACACAAATGAATTTCCTTCATAACATGGAGAAAATAACCAGCAAGTGGGTGGACAATACCAAATAACTGAATGTTCAAATCCCAAACAGACAATGTCACTTGCTCTAAACCTAGTAAACAGTTTAATGTAAAAAGCGAAATGTTACACAAAAAAGGGCAGCAACAAAATGTTAGTCAACATGTAGTTTACAAGTTTATTTGCATTTCGTTCATATGAATTTCCTTATAAACGACTTCTTAGTATAACTTATTTGCCAGCTAAAGGACCAAGCCTACGTAAGCAGTCTGCAAAATTGTTGACAAAACCAGCACACTTCAAAGGGTCCTTGATATGTTCCTTGTAACATGTTAACGAAGCAAGCCTCTCAGCCGTGCAACGCTCAGGCTTTGGGTCTGGAAGCTTATACTCTTTCTCATGGAGGTCCTTTGCCTTTTGGGTTACTTCCTGCAACATTTGCTTCTCTTGCTTCTGCAATCTTTCCAAAACCTTCTCACTTTCCTGAAGCACAGATCGAATGCCTTCTAACTCGGACTGGGAAGGGTGTGCAGGCAATGTTGCAGGTACATACAGAGCAGGCTGCACTGGCCACACTGGAGCAGGTGCAATCTCAGCTTCTTCAGCTACATTAGGTTGGGGCTTTTCAATCTCTCTTGCCACCTTACGTTTAATCCTTCTGGGTTTCTTCTTCACCACAGGATCATCAACAAGCTTATTAACAAGGTCATTGCTAATTTGAATTGTAAACTCACCCATAATGCAAGAAAGATATCAATATGCTAGCTCCTGCACAATTTACCAGAAATAAGTGCTAATGCTAGAAAAGGATTGGTAGTAGACAGTAGAAAATATTATATAATTAAAATAGGGGTTTGTTATATTTATATTTTCAAGATATTACAATTAATTCTGGTGGCTTTTTGTTTATTTATGAGTAGCATTTTATGTCAGATTTATGACAATTAAGTGTTCAAGTGCCTGTAAGGCCCAAGTACTCTTTGATGAGCTAGGGTTAATAGCAAAAGTCGGGCAAAACATTTTGGGAGTTGTTTTCTTGCAATTAGATTTCAGGTGAATAGTGTCAAGGATGTTGTAGTTAATAATTGTAGTTTAGTATTTTGTATTCCTCAGACACGTATGCTACAGGTCATGTAAGTTGAAAGGTCTTGGCATGGAAATAAAAGCTAAAACTACATCTTTGTGCGGCAGATCTTTACTTGACTATTGAAGCCAGAATCATCAAGAGAATCATCCTCTTTCCTCGTTTTACACGGGAACAAGCCATTGGCTGTGTTTGAGTGTTTCTTCTTTCAAACCTTATCTGGATTCTAGACTCTGTTTTATATAAAAGGTACATATTTATCTTACATTCTGTAAATTAGTAACTAATTCCTCCGTTAAGTTCCCAAGTAAAGAGGAGAAAATGGAAAGTGGATAGCCATTAACTTCTACTTCACATGCTGAAAGAATCTATAATGGAAAGTAACAAAATCTTGCCACTATTTTAACAGAGCCACCCTGGAAAGGGGAAGCCATTTTGCAGAGCGACCAACCACTTCAGGTCCATAAGTTTCTTTCAGTCCTCACAAAGTACTTAAAAGAGGTGTTTGGTAAAGTAGAAACTGGGTCTTACTGGCTGAGTTGAAGCATAATACTTAAATCAACATAAAATTGAACTAGCACTAAAATTGTATTTCTGGAAAAGCAAAATCAATAAAACAAGGCACAAGAAGTGCAACAGTACAATTAGCTTAACCAAAGAGAGCCAAATAACATATTAAAGAACAATTAAAACTGCAGAAAACCAGACATTTAGCAAGACTAGGAAAACCATAAAAAATCAATCCTAGCCAAAACCACCTCTCCTGCAGATTAAACGAAGCACCAGTACCCATGATGTTTACTCCCTTACTTCATCACACCATCAATTCACCACTAATTCAGCAAGTGGTCCACCCGTATTTCATCCTATATAACACCACAAACATATGCTTTATGAAATTCTTGTCCCAACCAACTCGCGAGACAACTCACCCTCACATGAAAAAGCACAATTTCTCACTATAATTTCTGCTCCAGCCTTTCCAAGCCTGAGAATACTCCCTCATAATCATTAACATCTCCCATTTTCCTAATTTATGATAGCACTCTTCACAACAATCATTATCTTTGGGAATCCAAGACTTCATTAAAACCAGTTAACCCAGCACAAACACAACACAACAAGAGCCTCAACTATGAACAAAAGCAAAAGCAGCATACTACGTCTGCAATTATTGTAACATCAGAAACAGCACATTGAATGATCAAAAGCAAGGCCTCGTTCAATTGTATAAACAAATATTCACTAAAAGCAGTTCAGCTTCATCCAACCCAGCCCCCACCCAAACAATTTGGCGCCTTATGTGGTTGGAGAGCTTAATTTGGAAGTGGAGTTGCAGACCCATTGCAGGTTTTCAAGTAACATATCCAGCAACAACCCACCTTTTGCAGACGGTAAACAACCCAGTTCTGCACCTAATACTTACACTCGCTGCATCAATTGTACTTCAAACCTGTCCAGCTGTAATCAGCACACACAACCTCCACGGAAATAACCTTCTGGCATTCAATAACCTTACAAACTCCACTAATCTATATAAATCAAGCCATACCAACACATGCAGTGGGATTTGGCTCCCACTGGGAGAAGGCATATTGGAATCCTTCTGTTTTAAAGTTCAGCTAATTCCAAGTCAGCATCTTGGCGTCTTACACTAAGTTTTCCACCTTACAATTTTTATTTTAAAATACCCTCCTACTCCTCGCTTTGCATGAGGGTATTTTAAAAAGCGAGGAGTAGGAGGGTATTTTCCACCTTGTTCAGACAAAAGTTAGCCGTCATCACGTAAATACATCATCTAAAATACTTGAAGAATGACAAATGTCAGTATGTTGGTCTTTTTTTTCTTGTCGGTACTTGAACCATGGACCTTCAGCTCTTTAAACTTTAGCTCAACCCGGCTACCAAATCCTCAAATTTACTAGATTTATTTCTAGGAATAACTTTTTTGAGAATATAAACATGAGACTTTTTTAATAACAAAAGATAATTTTTTAAAAAAACACACCCTAAAATATCATTAGTACACCTAATTTAATAACAAAGATTAAATGAATTTCTTGTCCTCATAAAAATATAGCCAATTTTATTGGTGGATTCTAGGGTGAGGGTCAAATTAAGTCTCTCACAGGTGAAGCACCAAAAAATTACCATTAGATCTAATTAATGATCTAGATCTCTTAGAAATAAAAGTGAGAACATTTATACATTTGCACATACAATCTTACCCT
>Ga0228710_1009889_pt1 | contig 13023 bp, 5 predicted proteins | sample MedpolnodulmetaG_FD_177995 | JGI IMG/M metagenome (GOLD analysis project Ga0228710, IMG submission 177995) | Root nodule microbial communities from Medicago polymorpha collected in Santa Monica, California, United States - pink nodules | ecosystem: Host-associated > Plants > Roots > Nodule...
TTTTGAGGGAAAATAATTTTTTTTTTCTTTCTATCTATTCATGTATCCTCACACATTAATTTAATTCAGTGAAAGATAAACAATGACTACAAAGTATTAAGAAGGATGATGAGTTTTGAAACTAAAACTTGTATTAATATTATATTTATTATATTATAAGAAAAGTTGAGAAAATATTAAGAAAGGTGAGAAGGTTTTTTTTAAGAATAATAATTCAAATTTAATTTATAGAAAATGAGGAATTGAAGCTTATCTAGACATGCATATCATCACAAATCTTCACAAGAATAGCTCAAGCTCATAGCCAGATCGATAGATAGATAGTATTTTTCTGATGCAACAACCTGTATATGTAGACTTTTGTTGATATTGGAAGCTTGCATCCAGGATGCGTTTTAGGCAGATAGTATTTTTTTCATTGTGCAAAATTACTTTTTTGTAAGTAAACTTGCAGTAGTGTATTTTGAGAGACTTTGAGCAAGCAGAGAAGCGGATTGAGAAGTCATCAAAGAAATAGTGTTTATATATGTGGAGAGTTTACATGCTTTGATGCCCTTTTTTTTTTGTTTGAGTAACATCAATATACTGAACAAAATAAAGAGACTAAGGCCCAATTGAGCCAAATTTTTGGGGATAGTTGCTTTTCACACATTTGAAGTTTCTGAAAAACACATGGAAATGACCAAAAATCTTTAGTAGTAGTTAACTCCAGCCGACTTTAAAAGAGAAAATTAGTTGTAGTTAACTATCTACTACAAGAATTCCCTTAATCAGTGACAGATTCAAAATTGCATTACTGACGGATTTAGATCCTCAGTAATTATTGATGGTGAAGTTGAGGAGGAGGTTTAATTTTGTGATTTCAATTGGCTTTCTTATGTTATTCTCTATCTTATCAATAATTTAATTCACTGCAATTTTGTGATTTCAAAATTAGGGTTCCTCCTAAATCAAAATGTTTCATTTCTCTACCAAATCAAAAGGTTCGATTTCTCTTCTCTTGTTTAACTCTGGTTTTGCTTTTTATGATTCATACTTTCCATTCAAATTACTAGTGTGTGTGGTCAAAGTTCTAGTTTTAGTTGTCAAAGTAGTTGATGTTGTTTTCATAGTGTGTGTGGTGCATATACTCAACTGTTACATGCATATACTCCTTTTCTTTTATATTATTTGTAATTGCTATGTTTTGCCTAGTTTGATGTTGGAGATACGATTATATTATGGTGATTGACTCTAATTTTCTTCCTTTATTATTTTGAATTTGTGTCACTAAGCCTTTGTTTGGTAGAAGAGAAATGCTGAAGAGAGAGATATCAAAGAGAGAAATAGCAGAGCAATTTCTCTTGTTTGGCACACGCATGAAAGAGAGAAAAGAGACAAATCATAGGCGGGACCCACATGTAATACATCATTGAGGTTTTTTTTTATCATTTTCATGTGTTTTTAAGAAATTTTAAATGTGAGAAAAATAATTTTCATTTTTGAGCAGTGAACATTCTGGCACGAAGGGATGTAATAGTCTTTTTTTGTTATTGATTTCATCATCACGCAAATAATATTCTGTAAGATCCAACCTAATTTGAAAGTTCCTTAGAATGATTTCCTCTCTTGATTAGTTCTAACATTACCAAGTTGACGATACACTCAAAAATAGCCAGCCCTGGTTTTCTAGTGAGAGAAACTCCAACTTCTCTCAAAACTTTCTTTCTCCTTCGTTCATCGAGGAGGGGTGGTTTTAGGTCATTTTTTTACCTAAAATCACCCTCGGCATCTTTTTTTCCCTTTTCTTTCAGTCTAAATAAGTGGTTTTCACATATATCAAGTTTTTTCTTGTGTTTTTTTTTGTGATTTCGTCATCTAAGTGCGGCGTTGTGTTGTTTGTCGTCTTGTGCGACTTTTGATTTCGCGTCTTGTCGCGGTCTTCGTTTATTTCCTATTGAAAGATCGGCATCAGTCAATTACCAATTCAACCAATGATTTGGGCGTCAACGTTGAAGATCCGGAAGCATGTGAGTTTCGGTGACTTAGGTTTTATCATATTATTTGTAGGCATTTTGTCGTTTTATGCTATCAACTTGGGTGATGTGAGTTTGTTCGCAGATTCACCCTTTAAGTTTTTAGCAATGTTTGTATCTGATGTAATCTATCGATTTGAATGAATGAATATCGTTTTATTCTTGTTAAAAAAAAAAATTACCAAATTGACTAGTATCTTCTACTTCAATAAAATAAAAAAACTACATGCCAAGCATATATATTGGCATAAAAAGCATTTTTCCTCAAAGAAAAAAAAATAATTCTTCAAAACCTTCCTGTAAAATACTTCCCAATGTTGTAGTTCATTTCATTGATAGGAAATTCGAATGGGGTTCCTGACTCCACAAACAATAGTACCTATGTATTTAAACTTGTCAGTCCACTCCACAAAAATTAAGGGAAAATTGCTTTTTTGACTTTAAAAGTTTTCTAATAACACATGGAAAATATCAAATTGTCCTCTGCGGTAGTTAACTACTGTTAGCATATCCAGCAACAGTTAACTACCGCTGAGGCCAGCGGTAGTTAACTGCCGTTGCGATCTGGAATTATAAAGAGCATAGAAACTCCAGTTTCTGGTTACAAAACACATGCAAAACAGCTTCAAATTTCAATCCAAAATCACTCAAACCTCATTTGCTCGAAAATCATCCTAATTTCTTCAAGTAAATCACAAGTAAGTCATCTTAATCCTATTTACATGCAATGTAGGTTGTTTAGGGTGCTAGTTTTCATAATTTTAGCAAAATTTTAGTGTTTAGGTTAGGTTTGAAAATTACTAATTATGAGTGAATTAGATGTTGTAATGGATTGTTTATGCTGGAATTGTTATTTAGAGTAAGTGTAGGTACAATGTAGTTGTTTAGATGTTGAACTAACACTAATTATTATGACATTTTGACTATGGTGATGGTGATGTAAGATTATGACATTTTCACACCTTGTGATATTTCTATAACATTGTCGTACCTTCAATATTATTTCTTGTGTTTTGTTTTTAACATGTTAAAATTATTTTTAATTTTTATATGTTTTAGAAATGATCAATGTGAAATTGGATGAAAATATAATGATTGAAAAAATGTGTTCAAAATGGTATGTATAAACAGGTTCAAATGTAGGGAAAAGGGGAAGGAGAAAGCTATTGGAATTTGAACCAGGAAAGCAACGGTAGTTAACAATCGTTGGCCTCAGCAGTAGTTAACTGCTGCCGGATATGCCAACGGTAGTTATTGGAAAGCTTTTGAAGTCAGAAAAGCAATTTTCAAATTAAGGATCTCCATTGGGACCTTAATTTGAAACTTTGCTAGAACAAATGAGTATTAAATCATGTATAGCTTTGTATTGGGCCTAATATATCCTTATAAAATCAAATAGTTAGGAACAATCTAACAATTGTTCTCATTCCCATAAAAAAAATATTTACAAGAATACCTTAATTGAAAAACTCAATGTGACTTCTGTTCTGTCATGTTTGTTCCTTTCGTTTTCACTTGTTTCCCTGTGATTTTTCAGGTTTTCCTACGATCCACAATTTGGTTGTTCTTGCGATAATTTTCCACGTTCAATTGTGGTCTTTGTATCTTGAAGTCCAAACTCAATCTCTTCTTGTGATTTCCACTAAGTGTTACCTGTTTTTGTTTTACCTCACCTCAACTAGGGTTTCAACGTCGTCAAATTGTTGTTGTATGTCATCTTGTGTTTCTATATTATCATTTCCTCATGTTCTCTGTCCTACTTTCTCGCGCATATGTTGTCGGCTTATGTCTTGCAGCAAATTTTCCAAGTTACCGTGGCTCCCTTTCTTTAATGTGTTCTACCTCTGCTTGTTTGAGATGTATCTTGATTTGTTCAAGATTTCACCATTGCACACTGAAGTTGTTGGCAATAGAGAAGAAGATGAGCATCATCCTTTAGTCAGAGTTTCTTTCTAATGGAACTAGACTGCTACAAGTCTTTCTCTGATGGATCGTTCTCCACCTCATCCATCTCCATTTTATCTGGCTTCTACGGTTGCCTCATCAAATGCTGAAACATCCTCTGAGTGTCCCCCTCGAAAGCCACCATGGCAACGATGTGATTTGGCTAATCCACCATCACACAGTTTTAGATTTGTTGTCTTTGTCGGTGTTTTTTTTAATATTTCCTTGTCATGTTTCTTTGGTTGAGTTTGTTATTCTTAGTTTGTTTTTAAATGGTACCTCGTGTTTGCTGAAATGCTTCAGAATAACTCATTTTATCGATATTGTATATTGAGAACGAGGCTTATTATGACGGCTATCACCAAATCCATCATCCTGTCAGCTCACAAATGACTTGTCAATATGTGGTCGAATTGGACATCTCAAAGATCACATATAGTCTAATTGAGCGGACATCAGCAAATATCCATTTTCGTAAATGGATTGTATTAAAGACCGGATCTCACTTTATCATTGATGTTTAGCCATATGTAGAAGAAATTAGTTTGATTGTTAGGATTAGGATTTTTGCTTGTATACGCCTTATTGGCTCCTGAAATATCTACATGTATAGTTAGCTTTTATTTGGCTATCTTAATCACTAATACTTATATCAAAAGATGGATGAGGAACACCCCAACTCATTACCATTTTGATTGTATTATCCTTATTTTAGCATTTTAATGAATGAAGTTTATTTTATTGTAAAATTTATTTTTTTCTTTAAACGTGATTTGAGAAAATTAATTGAACAAAAAATGGTTTGTCATGTTTTTGTCATGTGCCAATTTTTTAATACTACTTGGTGATAGACACATTCTATCACCAGAAAGAATATAACAATATAAAAACCTATTTTGGTTGGCCTAATGGTTGGTTTAGGATCTTAGAGTATGTTTCTCTCAAAGTATCAGATTCAATTTTCTCTGCTGTCAATTTTAGTGGGTTAAGTTCATGCACAGTCATGATCTGGCTTTAAATGAGGTCACGCAAGTGAACGGTGGAATTAAATCCCACAGATTAGTCGGTTCTTAAACCGAAGACCGATTTTTAAAAAAATATATATAACAATATCAAAAATGTGTTTATATAAAAAAATCATTGGATTCTCATATCTCCCTTCAGGTGTACTCTATGCCCGTATGAAAAAATTGTTGTTTTCAATTGCATCAACAAATACAATTATGTCACTTTCCATGCTTCTTTTCGTGCATTTTTTTTTTTTTATAATAAGCACTTTTTTGGTCAAAATTAAGAAGCACACAAGAGATATCAGGCCTCTATTCACACACAGAAATGAGATATCAGGCCTTTCTGTAAAAATAAAAAATATCTAACCAATCCAACATCTATTACTTCAGGACAAAAGAAAATTCTAGTAGTAAGATTCTTCTCTAATAAATTTGTTAATACATTACTTCAAACGATTGTTTTTTGTTTTAAATTATAAAAATAGTAATTTTGATATTAAATAATGTAGATATTATTTTTGGAGATTTTTCAAAAAAAATATATGACTTTTTATGTTTGTTACCGTGATGAACATTTTTTTTTTCTTCCTTAAAGTACCAACATGTGGATCAAATGTAATGTGGATGCGACATTCGGAGGAGCGATGACGCTGTTAGAAGAAATCCCTATGACTATCAATAGAATCCCTATGACTATCAATAAAGGGTGTGAGAATGTGATTTTTGAGACTAATTTGCATAATTTGTTAGATTTCCTTTCTTCCCTTAGAGATAGAGTATCTGAATTTAAGCTATAATTTCATGTATTATTTCTTAGTTGTCTTTGCATTCCAGTTTTAAGGTGAAGTTTATTAAACGATAAGTGATCATGGTTGTTCCGACTCTTTTTAAGGTGGCATGTTCTTAGTCTAGTAACCTGTTTTTAATTAATGATATCGATTAAGTTGGTTTCAGAAAAATAAAAAGAGAGACTAATATATATGGCTCAAAAGTCAAAACTATCATATACCTTTGTAGTGCTTTTTTCTGGAAAAAATAATACCTCTGCATCTTGTCTTATTTTCTTTGTTTCTTGATTTCTTATCTATAGACCGTAAGCATTTGATTTTGAGACGTAAATATAAGGTTGAAAAATGAATTGACAAGTCAAATATATGTCCCCACCCCACCCCACCCTATGAAATGAGTATGTGGTTGTTCTATTTATCTAACTCTATTTACTGTTGATTTATGAAATAGATAGGCATAAAATGAAAAATTAGTGATGCTTATTGATGATGTTCACTTACTAAAATTAGTGGTTCTTAATGATGAGGATCTCATTAATCTTTCCCTTTGTTTATCTCTCGTAAATGATGAATAAATAAAGGGTAGATCAATGATGCCAAGTCGAACTCATATTGAAATGGAGCACAATAACAAGGCTCACATGTGACCGGTGGCTGGTTTAGCTTATAATTGAATCACACAAAATATAGTGAATTACACGTAGACAAAGTCTAAGGTTCGGTTGTAAAAAAGTCATAAAAAATATATTGGGTTAGGAGGCTGTTTACTTAAAGTTTAACATTATCTGGTTTTCAGTTGTGCGAGTAATATGAAAAGAGAGAGATAGACACATCAGAGTCGTATCTGAGGCAGGACGAAGAAGGCGACCGTCCTAAATCCCAAAAAATAAGTACGAAATTTAGGCCTCAAATATATTTTTTAGGGGCCTATTAGGCCCTAATGAAAATTGCTTAGTTTTTAAAGGGATGTGTACTTGTATGAGCATTTGAATATTAAATAAAAAGTTCAAAGTTTTTTGTATCAAGTATGATGTTTATATATATTTATTAGTTAGGGCTCAAATTGTAGGTTCGCCTTAGGCCACCAAAATCTCATAAACAACCTTGTTCGGCATAAGGAGGAAGAATGAATTCTTTAGGGTGAAAAAGTTAAACTTCATTTATTTTGATGGTTGAAATCGAAATATGTTATTTTGATTTTAACTATGAATTCTTCCTCATAGTTTTTTTTTCCCTAAAAAAAAAACTATGAGGAAGAATGAATTCTTTAGGGTGAAAAAGTTAAACTTCATTTATTTTGGTGGTTGAAATCGAAATATATTATGTTTGATTTTAACTATAATTATTAGAGACTTGATCTTGTTGAATTCTTTTTAGACACGTCTTATGCTGAAAGAATTTTTCAGTTTAATAATATATTTTATGTTGGCCTATTAAAAAATTAAAAAAAAAAAAATATGCAACTAATTGGCTTGAACTAAACAAAATCCACGATGACTTTTTTATTTGATCTGATACATTGCTTATGAATCACGATGACTTATATATTACAAAAAGATATTGGGGTCTTGTCGTATTTTCTTTTTTAGGGGATTATCGTATTTTTTTATTATTTTGAATTTTATAATTAGATGGATTATGATACTTCAAAATATACACGAAAACATCAAAATATATTTGGGTCTATCTATCTTATAGGTGTCACTATATTCTATCTCATATTCAATCAATGTCCACAATGATAATACAATATGGGTCCATATACTATTAGATATTAATTAATGAAAAATCCACCATGCATTGAATATGTGGTGTGCAGTGTCGAGTCATTTTGGCATGTTTTTGTTTTGTACTTGCTCGATAGGATAATGAAAATGACTCTCACCAATCCACTCATCTTAGCTATATAGCACTCACTTTTGTTTAGGTTTTTTCTGGGTACTCCTTCGGATATTCCCCACTTCCAACTTTTAATTGATTCAAGGATTTTGTAATAAAAGAAAATTTGATTTATGGATTTAATTGTTGTTTTGTGTGTATACATATGTGTGTGCATGTCTCTGGTATGTGTCTCAATGTATCCCACAATTTAGACAATTTGAGTTAACTGAGATTAACCATTGAATTGAATGAGTTCATTGGGAGATATTTCAGAATAACATGCAAAAGTGGTATTTATTGTGTCATGAGGGAGATCCTTGTTGAGTTGGATCAATATATAGAGTTAAGAACAACTGCGTAAATGAGTTTAAACATCATGTCTTCACCTCAAACCATAAAGCAATGGGTTTTATTTAAAACGTCCTATTTTTTCTTTTTAAAATATCATTTGTTCATATTATATACTTCGAACTCCTATAGATGGATTTTTGGATTATACAATCTAAAATATGTTGAAACCCATCAATGGTTATGTAATTGATGTAAAAGGTCTTTGTTGATTGTTATCCGATCCCTGTAAAAATTGCAAAGCAATTGCAGGGATCGTATGAATGGTCAGCAGTGACCATGATATCATAAACCACTCATAATTAAAAACGAGAGAGAAAATTTTAGAATGGACGAGAAGTGAAGAATGAATGAAAATGTTGAAAGATGAAAGTCTATTTATAGACATACAATGTTCCTACATTTAAATACAATCAAAGGAAACGTTAACAAAAATGCAATTACCACACCACAAACAGTTTAAACCTTTGATGTAACGCCGCATACCACATTTTAGGATGATTCTGATTATATAATCCAAAATCTTCAGAGAAGCATTCTGATTATAGAATTCGAACTATCTAAGAATGTGTTCAAACTTGAGTTTTGGAGGATTTTGCATGGTGCATAGCACATGAAAAAATTAAACGACATGATTCAAAAGCATATAACAACAAAATAAGCTAAGTGGTGATGAAAGGGAAGGTGTTCTGACATGTTTTTTTGAATTTGATCTTGTTGTCCTGCCAACTAACATATTTCTTTCGTCAGGACAACAATATCAAGTTCATCACAACCTGTTGGTGTTCGGATCTTCTGAATAATTTTTTCATAGTTCTTTGTTGTGTTTTACAGTAAATGAACAAAATATGTCTATTAATACAAGTTTTTTTGCATCGTGGACCACATAAACTATCAGTGCAAAGTGGACCGCAAAAAAAAATCATGTTCTCGACAGATTCGGATTATAAATTCGAGTTGTCATTCACCATACAAAGTCCGAGTTTTAATACAAGTAATTTAATTTTATCTACATAGATTAAATATAACAATTTCAAATATTAAACGACATAATTCAACATCGTAAAACACATAATAAAACACAACATAACATATCAGATATCAGCCAAACTAACTTCATATAGTTCCTCCATGTAAGCCCGGATTCCTTCATATATCTTAGGTTGAATAAAAAAATTTCAAATATCTTCAAAAATCATACCAATGAAAACGTCTAACTGGATTAGTTAGTTGGTACTGAACCGGCCAAATATTGAGTACATGGTTTTCACATCGTCGCCATTCTTGAGTTTTATCTGAGTAAACTAGAAATTTCCATCTGATCCGGTCGATGGATGTCGATACAACATTATCCACCCTCCTTGTGTCTCTATGGTTGAGTCGACGGTTGATTTGGTCCAACTGATCCTTCAACCCAAAAAGTGTCACATCATTTCGAACTCTGACCAAATTAAATTTTCCCCGTTGTAGTAAACTACAAACTAATTTGGTGTTCGGATTAATTATTGAAGTGTCCATGATTATTTGGTGTGGTTTACAACATATAAACAACTGCACCAATTTATAGAAGTTTTTGTGCGTCGTGGACCACATAAACTGTTAGTGCAATGTGGACCATAGAAAAATCCTATAATTGGTTGGTTCAGATTATATCATTTGAACTATTTGTCACCCTACAAAGCATGAGTTTTAACACAGTCTTAACTAGTTTGGATTATAATTTTTTTTGACCAAGAACCAGTTTGGATTATATAATCCGCGCGAACCAGCTCAGAGTGTGGACGGTGCGACCACACCTTGTTTTTGGTATTTGAGAAGGCTTGAAATATGATGTCTTGGAGAAGAAAAAAAAACCTTGAAGGATCACACAATTTTCATTTTGGGTGGTGAAAGAACAACTTCTGTGACTATTGAAAACGAGAGAGTTTCTGAGTTAGACTTATTTATAGGAAAGTTTCAAATTATATAATCTGAAGGAGAGTATTTTCAAAATATTAGAGGGTGCTTGAGATGAGAGAAGAACAATAACGAAGCATTACAAATGCATAGGTTGGCCATGACTCACCCCCTTAAAAAAGATTTTTTTTTATACAGGTAAAATGACAAAAATATCTATGACTTTAAAACAAATTTTATGTTGGCCCATCCAACCCACTCTCTCTATGTTTTTTTTGAACAAACTCAACTCATTGTCTTCTTGTCCCCTCTTCATGTATATACTTACACTTCCTTCTTCTCACTCTTTGTTTCTCAACTCATTCCAATTAATCCAGCTTTGGTCGGTGATCCATTGAAAGGAGAATCAATGCAACTATTAGTTTTGAGTCTATTATTACAGATTCCAAGTCATTTGAATCGTATAATTACTTGTATAAATTTTGTGATCCACCCAAAAAAAAAATTGGCTCCCCTAAAAGCCACCGAAAAAGAGTGAGAAAAGTAACGACCACATTTTTTTACCCCTTATAAGTATGTCTTGACAAAGAGCTTTACGAGACCTTGATCAAGAGTGAAGGAGATCCAACTTCGCAAAGTTGTTTGAACTATAAATTTTACTGCTGAAAAAATGTCAAACATTTATATATGCTATTCAAATATGCTTTTGCTGATTTAAAAAATAACACCAAACATGTATACATTCTTTACATAATTGGTATACATTTAGAGCACATTTTTTTAAGATACATTCGATAAATCCAATTATGATATCAAATAATTATGTTAGTTTGTAAAATATATTTTCAAATATTTACATGGTAATATATGTACGATTAATTGATTGAATTATTTGTGTCCTGTATCTCGTCCATATCAATTTTCCATCGCCAGGTAATTTTTATTTTGCTCTAAAATGTATAATTTAAAAGTCAATGAAAGTTGTCATAGGAAAAAAAACGAATTCATTTCTCTCATGGTAGGTCACCTTTTTCTTCGTTGCTTTTGTCATCAATATCTCAAACAAGGATGGCAACAGCCAAGTAGGGATGATGATGGATTGCTATGCTGAATTGGACAATAATTTCTTTGATGTATCAAAGTCTATATTTTTCATAGAAAAATGTCTATGTCTATATCTATAAGTATTTATATGATAGCGAATATTTATTTACGATTGCAAATATTTATTGATATCCATATAATTTTTTTCTATAAAATAAAAATATGATATAATATAAGAACATTCTTTGAAAAGGAGTATAAAAACATATATTATATTAACCTTGTTATATTTCGTCAAAAAAATCTACTAGAAAAAAATAAAATAATGAAAAAAAAGTTGATGTCATTTTTTTTTTACAAAGAAAGGCCTATAGGATTCAGTTTATAATAATATGTTAGAATTATGGGATACATGTCAATAAACCAATTTCTTTCAAAAAAAATTGTCAAAAAACAAATGGACATTAGCTATAAATAGTAAATATACTGCCTTAGTGCATGAATTGTCAGACAAGCTCAACATGAAATAAATGCAATTTCATAATCCTTATTGGTTTGTCTAACAAACTCAACATGAAATTATTAATGGGAGGAGAAAAGCTTTTTAGAAAATATAATATTTATTTCAACAAACTAAAATGATATACATTAATAACAAAATTGATTCACCCTGCATATAGTGAACCAACCAAGAATATTTACAAGATTAGGGTGCCGGTGAAATAATAATCACCCACCCAAAATCGAAACAAATTACATGTGGACACTCATACAAAGGAGATGATGTTTCCACCAATCATGATAACTATAGCTAAAATTCACCTGTTTAGATTTCAGCGCCATAAGAAAGAATTCAATTTAACCTTTTCAGCTAAAACAGACGGATCAGAAACCGTATTTTAGAATAGACGGTTGTTCCTCTCTTTCCAAATAGCGCAAACAGTAGCAAACCAAATCTAATATGAAATTGAACTTAGAGACACACTCCTTTTCTATTGTGAAAATATCAACAACTCGTTTAAAATCAAATACAAAATCAACATGTTTTAAATGAAGATTATGCATCCGAGACAAAGAAACCACAAGCTTCATCTACATCCATCATACAAAAAGATGAAAACCACTCGGTCATAACAAGGACAAAATTACTGATGTTGTCTTTATGAACAATTTCAATCTCTATGCAATTTTGTTGACAGAAAAAGTTTATATCATCATAAAATATTGATAGAAAATATTATAGTATATATTATGTATTTAATAGGAAAAACTATTATTATGTTTTTTGGCAGGAAAAAAAATCAGATACCATGATCCTTATTTTCATATAATAGATAGATATTTAATTACAACTTCCTATATTCCTTTTTAAGTGTTGTTTTAAAATAGTTTAAGTGTTTTTACATTTTTAAAATTTCGAATGATTTTTTTTAAGACATGTTTAAAACATTAAAATTGTTTATTTGCAAAAGATTAGTTCAAAATTTAAATTTTAGGTCTGAATTTTAATTCTTTTTATCTTAAATTTTTTACGTTAAAAATATTAGTATTTTAATTCATTCAACGTTAAAAAATCATTTAAAAATTTAAAATTATAAGATAATTAAACAAATTTAAATTTAAAGGAAATTAAAACGGCATGCTGAAATTTTTTATAGGATCATAGACATGCCATTTTTTAGGAGGACTAAAAGCAAATTCCTCTGTATTTACATGGATAAAAAAGTTATTTAACTTTTTTTATTTGTTTTCTATCCAATACATTACTATGAGTAATACCCCATATATTCATGGATGTAGATGCTTTTGTTTCCACTCACCGACTTCTCTATCACACATGCATAACATGAAAGTGAAATTTGATAAGACAAGGAAAACATGTCAGTTTTTTAAAGTTATTGATAATAATATCTTTTAACAATTATAGTAGTATGTGCAATAATATTGTGATAATTGAGTTTCTGAGATAGAAAAAAGTATATGCTATTTAAGCATATAGTATATCTCAATAAAAAGTGACTATAATCTCCATCTCACCCAATAATACGGATAATGATTGACATTCTATTGAGCCTAAAAAAAAAAAAAAAATAAAAA
>Ga0228710_1009891_pt1 | contig 13020 bp, 7 predicted proteins | sample MedpolnodulmetaG_FD_177995 | JGI IMG/M metagenome (GOLD analysis project Ga0228710, IMG submission 177995) | Root nodule microbial communities from Medicago polymorpha collected in Santa Monica, California, United States - pink nodules | ecosystem: Host-associated > Plants > Roots > Nodule...
CTTTTTGCCCCAAGAAGGCTGGTCTCTTTTGCCACCGACCTTGATCCTTTGTTACCCCTAAGTTGGTATATTTTTACCTCAAAGAAGCATATTTACTTTATTCCAATAAAATGTATCAAATTATGTAATTGTATCAAAGTATTAATAAAATGAGGTTTTATTATGTAATTGTTAAGAATTTATATTATTAGCATTGATATTATTTATATTACCATTTGAATAATTATTTATTTATATTATCATTTGAATAATTATTTAATTTCGAAAAAAATTGCATATTATGTAGCGTGAGTTAACTCACGCTCCAGTATTTGTAAATTAACACTAGCGTGAGTTAACTCACGTAGCGTATTTTAACTCACGTAAATTATACACCAGCGTGACTTAAGTAACGTAAGGGTATTTTGGACATTTACTTTGAAAATGAGCAGAAACGTTTGAGTAAAGAGCAGAATTCTTAGTCCTGACCTTCGTTGGTCTGCATTTCAAGATTTTTTTTTAAAAAAAGAAGTGTTTTTAATCCCTTTCTTAATGCAAAATTAGAAGTGTTATTGTATCAATGTAGTATATTGAAATTTTAACCAGTGGCAGAGCAAAAAAAATAATTCCGGATGGGCCACCAAAATGCACTATGATATATAAAACAAAGTTTATGTTGTAGTGTGCATTAAACATAAAGTTGAAAATAAAAAAAATTAAGCAACATATATTAAAAATTTAAAATAATTCTTTACACATTCCAAAATACTTGAAATCATATAAAATATAATCAAAACTAATACTTACACTAACTTCTCTTTCAATATAAATTGTCATGCTATATTTAATGATTATCTCAAAATTAACGTATTATACACTTCTCAAATAAATGAAATATCAACCATTTGAAGAGATACAAAAGTATATTTGTTCTTAAAGTAAACAAATCACAAAGCATACACATAGAGGTAAAGATAATCGGGTGGATTAGTTTGAAGTTTGTATTTAAATTTAGTGGTATATTTGTACTTACACATGTAAAAAAAATTAAAAAAGGGGATGGCGTGTACAAAGAACTCAAAATTAGCAATTCGATCAAGAAGATTAATGTTAGAGAAAACTTGGACGGTTAACAGAGAATCACATTCAATTCTTCCCATGTTTTATGAGTTTGTATCGAAACTATGCAAAGTCGCTTGTAGGAAGATTACGTCATATGAGAGAGTGTTACAATAAAATCCTATATCAATTTAATTGTACTGTGATTACTTGCTATTATGTGTATCCTACACACTTGAACACTCCGTTAGCTTAGCTTTGTTATCACTAAAGCTTCAATTATGAGACATTGTGGTTAAACAAAATTTGTTCTTACATTCCTTTCTTCTCAACATTTAGTATATGTCAGTTTTGCGGTTAGGTTGTTCAGAGCTACAAAAATATTGCATTTGAATTGTTATTAATCATTATCGTTAAATGTCAATAGAATGAAACTTAACATTTTGACTTCTTCAACCCACTCGGGTTGGCCTGGTGGTATTGACTTGAGATCTGAAAGTGTGCTCCTCCTTGAGCCTTGGGTTTGATTCTCTTCAGTGCCAATTTGGATGGGCTAATTTAGCTTCTTAAAAAAAAAACATTTTGACTTCTTTTATTTTTTATTTTTTTATATATAAAATAGTTTAGGAGATTTTTGTTGTAGAGATTACTAGGAGCATCTATAAAGGCCTAATATTTTGGTGTTTCCTTTGTCCGGTGCCAAATTAAACAAGAATCTCCTTATCATATAGTGTCAATGTCAAATATTTGGGTGTCTATTTAGGAGGTATGTCGGTAAAAAAAATTAATTCAATTTTTTATGCAATAATTAATTCAATTTAAAATATGAAAGAGGTCTTTATAAGAAGGAATTAGATTTTTTTTCTAAGAGGATTTAAGGACAAATGTAGTAGAAATGAGTGATGTTTACTTATTACTGACCACGTTAACACTCATGGAAAAACTTCAATGTGGGTGGCTTGATGCTCTAAAATCGCATAAAGCTCCAAGTCTTCAATAACACTTACTTTTTTTTATTTTTTACTTTTTTATTTTACCAAATTATTACACTTACTTGTATACTTAAAAATACTCCACCAATAAAATCATCATACTCCTATCTCTAACGAGGGCATTTAGCAAGCTAAGTTGTATAATTTTATTGAGATAACTTAATTAAGAGCGTTGGAAAATATAAAAATGTGAGTTGCTTAAGAATTGTATAATTTTTATCATTGTAGTTAAATGTATTTGAGTTCTTTAAATATGACGTGATATTGTAAGTACCACTTGATAGTAGCTTGTGATAGTAGTTTATAAAACTCAATGAGTTCTTTAAAAAATAATTATTGAAGATTCTCTAACGATCTTATTAACTAAACAAACATTGTTAACTGAACATACCGATTTAAAAATCTTAAATCAATTTTAAATGTGTTGGAAATCAAGTACCAGTAGTTAAGGCTCATATTGATTAGAAATAGAGAAAATGTTAGGTATATAATAGAAGAGATCCGTATACCTAAAATTTTAAGGTTTTGGATTATGTTGTGGTGTTTAACTCATTGCTCTTGACCTAATATAGACTAGACAATCGTCCAAAAATTAGTATCAGAGACGTGGCTTTGCTCAATGAGGACATAATCCTAGGTGTGGTATGAAGCTAGTCATATATAGGTGACCTACACTTGAGAGAGTGATTGTTGAAAATCTAGTCATACGTAGGTGACCTACACCTGAGAGAGTGATTGTTGGAAATCTAATGTGAATAGTTAAGTCTTACATTGACTAGAATTGGTGAAAATGTTGAATATACAAGATAAGAGACTTATATACCTAATATCTTAAGATTTTAAGATAAGAAATGATATCCAACTCACTTGCGCGCCAACTTTTGATCTAATATGGTCATAGTGATTTTTTTTTTCAAAGCACAAAGCATATGATTTTATGATTTTTTAGATGGTGAAGCTGTTTGATTGCATCAATTCATGACAATAAGGAATCGATTTCAAAGATGCAATCTTGAAAGATACAGAAGTCGGTACCGACTAGCTTGCTGCCATTGTTAATATATTTCTGTCTTTTTATTTTGTAGCAATAATATCACTGCTCTGCAATGAACTTCATTTTTTGTCTGCACATATATAATGGTGCATTTTGACTGCTTCCCTATGTTTTAACCATGTCACCTTTCTTCCAATATTTTTACTACGCAGTTATAATTTTTGACACAATATATTCTTTTTGGTAGACAAATTTGACACAATATTCTGTATGTCTACAAATTGTGCAGTCACTTTAAATTACTTAACATTACTAGTATTTTTTTAATAATTCAGAGAAACTACCGACGATATTCACAACTTGATGATTTCATGATTCATGCCGTTGAATAAGTGATTTCACATATTTTCTGTTTTTCCTTCTATCCTAATTGAATAAGTGATTTCACATATTTTCTGTTTTCTTTCTTTAGTTTTTGTGATTTCGTCGTCTCTGATCGACTCTGTTTGTTTTGATTTCCCGTCTTTGTGCTGTGTGTTTTTGATTTCCCGTCTTAGTGCGGTGTTTATTTGATTCAGGTTGAAAAATTAGCTTTGAGCAAGCGCAGATCCGGTCAATGACAATGACTTTGGCATTGTCAACGTTGCAGATCCGGATACATGAGTATTCTGGAAACTTGAATATAGTCATATTAGTCATATTTGTTGGCATAAGTACTTTGCCGTTTTATGCTATTAACATGAATGTTGTGAGTTTGTTCACTTATTCATCCTTTTCGTTTTTAGCGAATTTGGATTTGTATTGTATCGATGTACTTTATCAATTTGAATGAATGAATATCGTTTATTTTTGTCAAAAAAAAATATTCATGCCGATGAAATATTTTGATAAAAAGTACAAACTTAATTAACAATGGGGTGGGTGGGGGAAGATGGACTCTTCAGATTAATTTGGTATAAAAGTATAATTTTTTATTGTTAAACTCTCCAATTTTCAGGGTAAGGAAGTCGGATAGTCTAGTGTTTGACCTAGAGATAAGTAAAACTTGATCAAAATTCTTCTTATATTAAATAATCGAATACTGGTTTTTTCAAACAATTCGTTCTTTGTGAAACTCATTAACCGTTTAAACTTAATTACTTGATTATGTATGGGTAGCACTTGTGTGACGTAGAGTTGGGTGACATTTCACAAGCATTGTGACATTGTGATTGACCAATTTCACCAATGTCACCCAACTTTATATCACCCAATTGCTTCCCATTATGTAATAGTATGATTTGACTTTTTTGTTGTTATTAGAAATTTATTGTCCTATTCCTTGTTTTGTGTTCGAATTAGGTGGACTCTAAGCTTCATTTGTTCATCATGTATTCATGTGTGACTTTTCTTTTGCTTTTAGATATAAAGAGTGTAGGTAGTTATTATGAGTTGTGGTTGTCACGTTAGGTAATCGGTAACATCTTTTCTTTTTGTGTTTCTCTCCTTGGGGACTATATGGATTTGACATTTAGTGTTTGGGATATTTGAGACCTAAAGAAACAACTGTTGATTCTCCAGTATTGGTGGAGCACATATTGTCTTGTAAAATCATTCTTCTAGATTGAAGGGTTGTCCTTGCTTGTTTTTATGAATGTTATGTTGTGTTGTGCATACCCGTTTTTTAGATGTCACAATTGTAAACCGAAAGAAAATTCATGTTTGTGTCTAACATTACCACTTTTTACGTAAAGAGAAAGATAAAGAAAGTGATATTCCGGATGTAATATGTCGATGATGTAACATGAGAAGAAAGATAGAGAGGAAATTATGTATTGAATAAACGTATGAAAATTAAATGTGTTCAAATATAAATGTTCAAGAGAAAGAGCAACAACAACAAAAAAGAAATACACGTATGAAAATTAAATGCGTTCAAATATTGTTCAAGAGAAAGAGCAACAACAACAAAAAAGAGAAAAAAAAATATTGCACAAGTATATCAGTCCAAGAATTATAACATTGAGCCAAAAGGTTCTTGATAGACCGAACCTCTTGAAAATCGGATTCATGTATGAAATTGTCACCCCTACATACCATTGAGTTTGCTAGGCAATTGTAACTTTGTGTATGTACTTTGACCTTTATTAAGCATTCTTGTTCTTATATTGTTCTGGTTGGGTTCTAGTATCTTTTGCACTTGCATTTTATTTTCCATTATATGTGTGTGTGTCAAGAGTCAATGTCTACCACGAAATGGAACAATAATTTTTGAAGGGATAGAACAATAATATTTCCACGAATATTACGAAACACTTAAAAAGGTCAAATTTAAAAACTAGCTCACAAACTCATTCAATAAATGCGTTTATCTTTGAATATGATTTTGAATTATTTTGTCCTCATCATGTTCTAATTGACTTCATTCTTGTATTTCCGTCAAATCACTCATCATTCAAATAATGTCTCCTTTTTCACCTTTGATGCCTGCAGAAACTTAAAGTTTTGCAATCAAATTTTTTCAGCATATACCAACATTACCTTAGATCATGAAGAACTTGACTTTGATTCTTTAAATAAAACTTCTAAGTCGAATGCGTTTTTGTGAAAAATAATTGCGATCGGGAGGAGAGACCTAAAAAAAACGATCGGCTAAATTTTTCAACGAAGATTAATCATTAATAAAATTGGTGAATATTTTATACCGTAATTACTTAAAAATTATTTTAAATACATGGAACTATGGCTCACACAACAAATGAAAATGTTATTATGTCATCGTGAACTTAGCGCAGTTGGTAGGGACAATGCATAATATATGCAAGGTTTGGGGTTCAAACCCCGACCACCACACAAAGAATGGAAATGTTATTATAAAGTAGAGTATATAACCTCAAAAGCATTTTCCATCTCCACTTTCCTACTTTTAACCCCATCTATGTCATGGAAATGGGAAGCATCCTTTTTTGTGGCAAAGGCTTAGTATCACAAAAGTTCTCCGTATGCTTTGATAGTGGCAGCCTTCATTAATAAATATATAAAAATATTTAGATGGGGCACTAATATAAATTGCTAGATTTTCTCAATCAATGAGATCTCAAATTCAATGACTTTTTTCCTCGGCAAAGACCAACTTATAGTGAGACAAAACTAATCTTATAATGACTTTTTGTATTTTTTTTTTCCCCTTTTTATGTAGACGAAATGACAAGTATCACCTAAAACGTAAACACACAATCTCAAGTTCGAACGCGAAAGAAGTTATTCAACCTAACGTATTGCCATTTCGATTAGGTTTTATGGACAAATATTATATAGATAGATAGAGAGATGGATAAATGTTGTAAAAATGAGGGAGTAGTTAAAGTTAGTGAGTGGTGATTGAACCATGTTAATTGTAAGGTTGAGAAGTAAGGAGTAGAAGTAGCTTGATGCAAAAATTAGTTAGAAGTCGTAGTTGATTAACTTTATCAAGTACAGTTTTTTTTTTCTTCTTACCAAATACAGTTTTGGAGTTAGTTACAACTTGTAACTGATTCTAGTTAGAGATGAGTAGTTTTATACCTAGTATAAATGGTATAGAGTCATTGCATTGTAAGTGATCTCGGATTTGTGAATATAATTTCTTTGATTCTTTGATTGCAATGCATGAAAACTATCTCTTCTCTTTTATAGAGTTCAAGCTTATGCTATATTCAACATTAATACAGTTGTTCATTATCCAAATTAATACTACTATAACCTACACAAATGTTACATATTATACAATAATATTATTTTAACTTCTTAAAAGTTGAACGGCTATAAATTCTCTGACCTATCACGTAGATAAACTAATCATCCATTGGTTAATTTTCCTAGCTACTACAAGACAAAACATCCCCTATTATTTTATCCACAAAAAGCTAAAGGGCTATACAAAGGGATCCTAGCAAATTTTCTTATCGTTTTCTCCCTTTGGCGTTTGTTGATCAATGAGTGAAACATGCATTATCATGGAATAAAGAAAAAGTTCCATATTTTTTTTTAAATGTTTGAGTCTTTGGGATACCACAATCTTTCAGAATTGTTTGTTCCTTCTTTTGTCGTACCCAACCATGCATCTTTGTCCTAAACCCAAAACCCGACACTACTAAATCCAATAGCCAACCTTCACCCATGTGTATCATTTTAACTTAATCTCATATTTATTATATTAAATATAAAGTCTTGCTAACAAATGTCACAAGAGCATTGTTTAAGGAATGCATAAATGTAGATTTTGTCTCCAAAATACAAGTAAAATAATTTTCAAAGTAATAATTACATTATTATTTATGCAAAAGTTACTTGTTAATTTGATTCTCTAAACAATACCTAAATGAATTTGTTAGCATTTTTCCTAAATATATAGATTAACTTTGATTCACTATCAATGTAATTTTTTAAAATGCCAACCAATCAAAACTCACCCTTTTGTATGATTTTCAAGAGATATGGATAGTCAATCATTTTTACTATCCAATGATTATAATTGAACGGCGATGTAAAAAATCTTTAAACTGTTAGTGCATATCAATTAAGTGTGTATATATATACACACAGACACAATCAATCAACCATATATAGCTAACTCTCTAGCTAGCTTAAAATTCTAATTCTCGGGAAAAAAAAACTCTACCTACTTCTTTTATCTATAGCTAAATATTTCACCTTAGAAAAATGGCTACTACTCTTTCTGAAGCCTATCGAGATTACCCTCTACACCTTCATCATATTATCCCCTTAGACTTTTCTTCATTTAGAACTTTGCCTGATTCCCATGCATGGCCTCAATCTAATGATGATGGTAGTGATGATATCACATCCAATGGATGCTATGACAATGATGAAGATGGATCATGCATACCAATTATTGATCTCAATGATCCTAATGCTATGGAACAAATAGGCCTTGCATGTGAGAAGTGGGGTGCCTTCCAATTGAAGAATCATGGCATACCCTTAAATTTTATAGAAGAGGTTGAAGAAGAGGCAAAGAGACTCTTTTCTCTTCCTTCCAAGGAGAAACTTAAGGCCCTTAGATCGGCCGGCGGCGGCACCGGATACGGTAGAGCTCGAATATCACCATTCTTCCCCAAATACATGTGGCATGAAGGATTCACAATTATGGGGTCCCCATCCAATGATGCTAAAAAGATCTGGCCTAATGACTACAAACGGTTTTGGTAAGTACAAATGTTACAATATATCATGCACTTTCATGCAACGTGGAAAATCACAGGTTAACATAGAAATCAAACATGCTTTCATATAACATTCAAGTTTTCAATTTCTCGGAATTAATGGAAACCATTACAAGTTTATAACATAGGATAAGCTTCTCTAAAGTGAACAACCGATCATTTTAGAGTGTAAATAGAATAATATCAACCATTAATTAACAAATCAAAATAGATATTATAGACACATCATAAAGTCATGAGTTTATTAAAATAACAATTATTGACTTTCTTTCGCACTTTACCTGCTTTAGAGGATTCAAATCCTACAACAATTGGATGACTTAAATACCAAAACTACTACATATCTTGAATACAAATGCTCACGAATATTACTACAGAGGATCAAAATCCTATGATATATAGATGGCTTAAAACATGTTTGTTGTCGTTCCATAAAGCATTTTCCATATATTTAGTCTCTATAATTTCTTTTAGGTGACTATAAACTTTTTAGTTGTTTTTTTATTAAACTAAAATAAAAAGTTTAATTACAATTTTAGTTCTCCTATTTTCACTTAAATACAAAATTAATCCTCTATATTAAAATTATACAATTTTAGTTCATCTTTCAAATTTTAAACTTAAAAAATATATCATATTTTACATCATGAGTTCGTATGACATGTCTATTCAAATATGTCATATCATCATATTTTTAGTCTGAAAATATGAAAAAGAGATAAAAAAAAGTGTAATTAAAACAAAATAACATTATGTCAAAAAAAATGTATTAGGTAGGTAACCGTTTGCCGCCATCTTGTGTTGCCGACCGAGCATGCCCACCCCCACAAACTTGTCTTCATGTATTCATATTTGCTCCCACAAAAAGTAAGTACTAGGGATGAGACAAGCAATTTTTTTCTTTTCAAAAAGAGAAACAATTGACTAATCAATCCGAAGATTCAAACTAAATCAATTTATTCGGTTTACCTTATTTTGGTGTAAACCAAACGAATCATATCCGACCCTTATTAGTTTGGATATCGATTTGATATTATTTAAAATCAATCATCTGAGATTCAAACTAAATCATTACATACTTTTATCTTAAAGAATACATTGCATACTTGTATTTGTTAATAGTAGCATTTATTTCTTTAATAATAACATATAATCTCTTTCATCGTAACATCTGCACTTATTTTATTTTAGGATCTTGTTAAGCAGTGTCCTCGGGACAATGATTAAGGAAACCAAAAATTGTAGTTTTACATTGGAAACTACAATTTTTTAATCTTTAAAAATTTAAATTCATTACTTTTTACCACTTTCCAAAACAATATTTCTATTATTGTTCTCTTAACCAATGATTTAAGGGCACTCTTTAACATTTCCTTTTATTTTAATATGATAACAAGTTTACAATATTGTCTTACATGTGCATCTCAATTGATAGTTTACCGTACATTGGTGTAAGTGTTGAGATTCGAACTCTAGATTTTTCATTTTCCCACACTTTTAGTGTGTGAATCTAGTCAATTTTTTTTTTTGACAAGGTAGTCTTTGGGTTATATAACAAGGAAAAAATGTCTATAATGTCAAAAAAAATTGAGATAATTTCAACTTTTTATCTCTAATTTATGTATAGTTTTAAATCAAATTTTATTCTGTCTCTAAATCTTCATTTGAATAGAAGTGATAAAATTTCCATGTATTTGATAATCTTTTTACTAATTTTTGGTTGAGAATCAATTTCAAACCTAAATCATGTCACTTTAATGTTAGTTTTAATAAAAGTTACATTTATAAAATAAAAATCAATAAATGTTGTATAAAAGATTAAACTATCATTTCTTTTTAGATCTTGCTAACCAGTGTCATCAGGGCATTGGTTAAGGATTCTACAAATATAAATTTTGTCTTGAAAATATAAGATGTTATTTTTTATCAAGTAATGATTACACAACTTTTTCATAAAAACTTGCTTGTTTTGGATGCTTAACCAATGCTCTTGAAGCACTAGTTAGCATTCTCCTTTTTTTTTTTTTACTATTGGTTGACATATACTCAAGGAAACAAATTAATAAGAAGGAAAAAAATGTGGTGACCTGAATTTAAATCCAGAATTTCACATAAAATACTAGTCAAAACCATTAGGCTAGAACAACTTAAGTATTCTTCTCCTTCATTTTTCAAAAAAAAAATTATGAAACCATATCATTTTTTGTATTTAAAACTAAAAGTAGATAGAAAAAAATGTGCTTTTCATATTTAATTACTTTACACACTAAACAACAAAATTGTGTTTTTTTGTGTGTAGTGACATAATGGAGAACTACCAAAAGCAAATGAAGACACTAGCAGAGAAACTAACAAACATGATATTCAACATACTAGGAATTTCACAAGAACAAAACAAGTGGGTTGGTTCTAACAACCATGTTGGAGCATTGCAACTAAACTTCTACCCATGTTGTCCCGACCCAAAAAAAGCGATGGGTCTGGCCCCACACACAGACACATCCCTTTTCACAATCCTCCATCAAAGTCAAACAAGTGGACTTCAAATATTCAAAGAAGGTGTAGGGTATGTTCCTGTGGACCCTCATCCAAATACACTTGTTGTTAACACTGGTGACATTCTTCATATATTGTCAAATTCAAGGTTTCGATGTTCTCTTCATCGTGTTGTTGTGAATGATATTAGGGATAGATATTCTGTGGCTTATTTTTATGGACCCCCAGTTGATTATTTGGTTTCTCCTTATGTTGGTGATAATTCTTTGCCACGTTTTCGTGCTTTGACTGTCAAGGAATATATTGGGATTAAAGCCAAGAATTTAGGGGGTGCTTTGTCTTTGATTAGTACATTACTTGATCATGATGACTAATGTTGAATGTTGTTAATCTTTCTTTTATATTTTTGTAAGAAAATAAACATTGTACATCTTTTGTATACATTATAGTTGCGAATTTTGATTGTAACTTTTTTATTTTTCATTTCTCCTTTCATGATTTCATTTTTGTTTCTTCTACTTGTCGAGAATGATAATATACGGTCTTGAAAGATACTTTGTAATTAGTGGTGGTATATCTTTCCTATCCAAAAAACAAAAAGTGGCGGTATTACTTTTCTTATTGGTCAATTTTGTGAAAGTGGATTTGAACACTTTAAAAATGTCTTAAGATTCGAGTTTTGTGTATAGGAAAAATAGTAGCCAGAGCAAGTCTCACTTAAGATGACCAATCAGAAAGATTAGCTAATCTGTAAAGACGATTGATATTTGTATACAAATAAAATGGTTAAAAAACATATCTTAATTAGCATTTATAAGTCAACGTGAACTTAACTCAAATGGTAGGGACGTTGCATAATATGTGAAGGGACTAAGGTTCGAACCTCAGATATCATACATATCCACGTTTAAAGTGAATTTCTAGTAGCTTAACTCAAATGGTAGGGACGTTGCAAAATATATGAAAATATTGGGATTCGAACCTCGAATATCATACATATTCACTTTAAAAGTGAATTTCTAGGCTATTTGACAATTTATAATATTCTTCTTTTTGGAATAATCATTTTGGTTAATTGGAAAACTATGGTTGAAAGGGCTTCTAATCCATCTAAACATTATTTTTTAATCAAAATTTAATTAATAGGAGTAAAAAGGTCCAATACAAAAAACAAAGAGAACAAAAGAAAAACAAACACAATCAAACTGAGTTGAAACACATAAACTGATTGAATAATCCAAAGACATTAAAAATGTTTAGATAAACTTCTTAACAATAATTTATAAAAATTATTAATAAAATATCACGTTGATGTTAGTTCTATACTCAATCATTTTTCTTAGAAAATTATTATATCAAGTGACAATAAACTTATGTCCAAAGATTTGGTAAATCAAGAATGAATGGAGTTTCATGTTGAATTGAAATATAGACGTTGAATATTATATAATATAAGTGATAAAACTCATATATTTAATGTTTTAAGATTTTAATTTAATCCAGTGTTTGATTTTTTTTATTGTTGCTCAAAATTCAATGTGAAGATTTAAGAACCCTCTCATGATCTAACAGTGGTATTTCAAAGCCAAGTTTCTATCGGCTCCTTGTATCATATACAAGTTTTTCTAACTAGAGTGTTCAAGTGGAATATATATGTATACTATATAGTCTCACATTAAATTGGGAAAAAAAGGTATGTTGAGGACAATATTAACGAGAAAACTTATGAAGTTTCTATCAACTTGATAATCTCCGAAAGTCCCCATAATAACCCAGTACAAGTAGACCTTAATGGTTCTTAGGGTTTCAAATGACTTTTTAAGTATTAATTAATCATCGACATATCACTTATCAAAGTGATCTATCCAGTGTATACCTTGCCGACACTTTGATCTATATGTATCGGCCATATTTGTCCCATACTAAGTTTTTAATAATCGATGTTATGATTCCAAATGAAGAAAGAAGCAAGCACTACGGATTTCTGCTATATAGGACGATATATGTGATATGTGGCATTAAGTTACTGCAGTGCCTTTGGAATTAGGGATGGCTAGTAGCTAGCTAGGCAGAATCAGGAATATATCTCTTTTGATTCTGAAATGAAAATCTCTGTCTTTTCTATTTGTCCTTATCCTCATATGCTCCAGCTAAAATTTATTTTAATAAAACATTGAAAACCATAAAGAAAACAGAGAAGACAACATTTGTTTATTTTATTTGTGTTTTTGTTTTTACTCTTCTATATATACCTTTTTTTGAAGTAAAAAAAAAAAAAAAAAAAGTAAATAAATAA
>Ga0228710_1009894_pt1 | contig 13017 bp, 9 predicted proteins | sample MedpolnodulmetaG_FD_177995 | JGI IMG/M metagenome (GOLD analysis project Ga0228710, IMG submission 177995) | Root nodule microbial communities from Medicago polymorpha collected in Santa Monica, California, United States - pink nodules | ecosystem: Host-associated > Plants > Roots > Nodule...
AAAAAATCACACTTATTAAGAAAACTAGAAGATAGTAGTTTGCAACATACCCCCTCCGTCCTATATTATAAGAAGAAAAAAAAAACTCATTTTCTTTGTCTAAAATAATAATAAAAAAAGATCAACTTTTATCATATTTAATTATGTTGTTTCAAAAAATTATCTTTTCCAAAGGAAAATTAAATGCAAAGTGCATTCAATTTGCTCTCTCTTTCATTTTCTCAATAACCAATAACCAATAAAAATTGTTTTTACATCTTCCTATAAAACTTATTTCAAGGATAACACAAGAAACTATGTTGCAAACTATTATGTTTTTGTTTTCTTAATAAGTGTATTTTTTTTTTTTGCTTATAATATGGGACGGAGGGAGTAGTTTCTTGTGTTATCATTGAAATAAGTTTTATAGGAAGATGTAAAAACAATTTTCATTGGTTATTGAGAAAATGAAAGAGAGAGCAAATTGAATGCACTTTGCATTTCATAATTTCATTTGAAAAAGATAATTTTTTTTAAAAAAACATAATTAAATATGATAAAAGTTGGTCTTTTTTGCTTATAATTTGGGACAAAAAAATGGGTTGTTTTTGCTTATAATATGGGACAGAGGGAGTATTTGATAAAGGAATAATAACTGCATATAATAATTTGTATTGAGTCTTATATTTAACGACACCCATTTTTTTTAAAATAGTTTTATAATTAAGGATGGAGGGAGTAGTGTTTTCTTTAAAGCATTTCCTTTTTTCCTTATTTTGTAATTAATTATCGATATTTTAAGAAATTAAACTACTCAATCGAAATTGGCACCACGCTGATTCGACTCTTAGACCTTAAGATGAGTACGCTTAAATATTCAAAGTCAATACCACAAGATCAATTCAAATAAGTTTATTGAAAGTTGCTATTTAGCTTCAGACCATTTCTGATGCTAATATTGTCCGTTAGTGTCCATTTAGCATCCACAAATTCTTATGCAAATGCATTTTTTTCAATTCCTTTTTTATATGAAATTTATCTTTAGTCAGATAGACGTTATTTGTTGACGCTATATTTTTTAACCAAATTTTACTAATAGAATCCACAAAATCTTATGCTAAATTTGTTATTTTACAAATAACATATATAATGCCTGATGCTAAATTTTTTACTAATAGCATCTATGCGTACCGGGAAAATGTTCCTCAAGATCAATGGTTTGCAACATTTTTGGTAAGGATATAAAAGAATTATGTTGCCTCTATTCAATGTGTGGGATGGGTACTTTTTTAGGTTGTTTTTGTGCTTGTTTTGTATAAGCAACACTGTTTTTCTGGTTTTTTTACATGTGAGCCCCTCTTGTGACTGGGTTTATGTGGTTGAAAATTATGGTGCCTTGTTCCTTTGGCTGCTTCAGAAATATGATACAAACCTTGCTATTTTTATATTGTTTGACAGGAATATGTTTCATGGGAGACTCAATATGATAACGAAATCAGGAGCATATTTGATAAAAAGTGCCGAAAGCGCCTTACTGACATGCTTACAAAAGTAACAAATATGGGGGAAAGACCTAGTTGGATGGGAGAGGATGCATATGATAGTCTTCTTCAATTTGGAAGAGTGACAAATTCAACAAGCTTTCTTCATAAAACAAGACTAATCGGGGTTTGAGCAAAGGAGGAGCTGTCCATACCACATGTCATAAGGCTCACCACGGCGTGGAACTAGACATGGTATGCATTCATTCCATTCTTTAATATCTAGTTCATTGCTAGAATTTGACAGACATTACTGTTTGTTTTATGGCTTGACTGACAGAGTAAAATACTTGGACAATCTATCTATCCTGATGAACTCTTCTTGGTCACTCATAAGAGGAATTCTGGCAATTGGGTTGACAGTCATGCTGGAAAAACTTATGTAAGTTTTTTATTGTATAATAATAGAATTGATAATCACTCAAGAAGCTCGAAAAACTTATGTCTGCAATCTGAGATATGTACTTTATACCGAATATATCTGCAATCTTGAGATATGTATTATGAGATATGTGAACATATATAATCTGGAATCTTGTACTGAAAAACCATAATTCATTATGTGCTTGTGCAGAATTTTTAGTAAGTAGCAGAATTTTTTTAAAATGCCAATACCTTACGTCTAATGATCAAAATACATATATGGATAAGTTATGTAAACCTGGAATATTTGCAATTTGATATATGTATTTTATACCGAATATGTCCACAATCTTGAGATATGTATTATAAGATATGTGAACATATATAATCTGGAATCTTAGACTAAATAGACATAATTCATTATGTGCTTATGCAAAATTTTAGTAAGTAGCAGAATTTTTTAAAAAATCGATAACTTACGTCTAATATTCAAAATACATAGAGCAATAAGTTTTGTTTTTTTACAGGATAACTATCAGCAGCGTCTGACTCAGCTATCAAATATTGATGAGAATTCTAATGGTGATATGCAAGAGGTGGGCGGAGAGACACGACTTCGATTATGGGTAGATGCATGTTGCTGGGGGTTTGTCTCGAGGTAATTGTTATGGTACTGGGGCTTTATATGTCAACATTAGACCAGGCGTAAGTCATCTGACTCAAGAATCTGGTCCTCCTGAAAATGAGGTGATTGAGATGTCTCGAGGCTGATCAGCGTTCGCAACAGCGAGAGAATCAATTCTCTACTGCTATGGAAGAATGCAGGAAGCGCATGGAAGCTTTAGAGAATCAATCAGGTGGTGGTTCTGGTAATACTATTCGATCTCGTCACACTCAACATCCACATTATGACCTCACCTAATGTTTGTTGGTGTTTTAGTTTTTTTTTTTGGATATAACACAATTGTTAAGTTCTTATGGATGACCTCACCTTGTTCTCTTTCAATTGGTGACGTGTTAAGTTTTGGGCTTTAGGTTATGTTTAATTTCTACTAATTTTATGCTTAAGACTTCAGCATATGCCAAACTTTTTTGGATAACCAAAACTAGTGACACATAGGTTATGTTTTGGTGCTTTAGGATTACGTATAGTTTCTACTAATTTGATGTTTAAGACTTCAATATATGTGTAGTTCTTTATCATTAAACTTGAGTACCAATATTTAATTTGATTGTTATTTTGTTGGATGCCTCAACTTCTAAGTGTTAATTTAATTTCTATAAAAGTCATATTATTATTAAATCTTAAAAATTATTGTGTAACCCTAGTTGGTGGTCGTTAACCAACAAACATAATAACTTACACTCATGTGGATTAACATTAGTGAACAAGATGCTATTGTGGATGCTATTATTTAGAAAATCATGAAATTAGCATCTGCATTTATTTGACACTTAAAATTAGCATCAACGAAATTCAGATGCTAAGTAGCATTTGCATTTAGATACACTTTTCATACCCATTTAGCCTCAAATTTAACATCGACGTTCGTAGATACTATTTTAGCGTCAGTTAGATGCTAGTGTTTAGTTTCAAGGCTTTTACTGTCGTCACTTTTGTGGATGCTATTCTGATGCTAAAAGCCTATGTGTCCACTTTTTGCCTATTTTTCTGCTGATGCTGAAACCCATTTTTCTTGTAGTGTGCATGGTCCTTTCCCGGCCTTGCTTTACTATCCGAAACTAGATGAGCAATCAGAAGACAACAAGACAAGGATGGTTGTTCAAGCCATTATTGAGGATATGCAAAGCCTAATTGTGATCATGCAAAACCGAAATTAAGAAAACACAACGATCCGACAAAAAATCTAGAAGAAATGTGTTTAAAAGTAATTACACTTAATACAATTGATGGTAGTTTACTCATGAGGTGAGGAGTCCAGATCAACGAGAATGAATATGAGAAGCAAGTGAAACACGTCCATAGTTCACCAAGAAGCCTCTTTCATCCCAACGTTGCTAACTATCAAATTTCTTTTAGGGGAAGTCATTGGATCATCCACCACAAGGACAATCCGAAAATGATTGGAGTTTAGATATTCAATTGGAACTAAAAAATGGTGTTGGTCGATCCAGGAAGCCTAGACGACATCCTATACTAGGAGAGGCATTTGTAGGATTACATTGATTATGAAACAACTTCATCCCTTTTGAGGTAACCTGGTGGGATTTTCTAATGAAATATCCATTGTAAAGGCATACACCATGCTCAATACAATGTTTGGTAAAAGAGAAAACTCAGAGTGCACCAAGGTTTGTTATATGGTGGTATATGTGCGGAGCCAAAAAATTTGATTTGTGGGGGCAAGATTTTATATGATAAATATTTATAAAAAAAATTAGCAATGCAAAAGTGATAAAATAATAACATTATTATCTTTTATGATATGTGGAACCTCATTAACAAGCCAGATGAGTTGTGGTGTAAAGTCCTTATTAGCAAGTATGGCAGAAGTAATGATCTCATGATTTCTGGTAGCTCTCAGCCTTACAATTCTCCTTTGTGGAAAGCTTTGGCGGGAATCTGGAATGATTTCCAACGCCATGTGTTTTCGCAAATAGGAAATGGCAGACAGACAAATTTATGGATGGATAAATGAGTTCCTAAGGGAGGTGTGCTCCTAACCTCAGCTTCCCAAAACCTTATTCATACCACTCTTTCTGTGAGGGATGTGTTGACTCCTGAAGGAAATTGGGATTTAATTGTTTTGCAGGATAATTTGCCTAACACTATTGTGAATCAGGTCGTTGCTTTACCTTCCCCAAACGATGCGGACGGGCCTGATGCCTAGGATGGGGGGAACTAGTACTCACCAGTTTACTATTCAAAGTGCTTATAGGTTGCAACATAGGGATATCCATGCTCTAGAGGGGGATTGGAAATCTTTGTGGGACTGAAAATGACCACACCGTATACAAACTTTCATCTGGTTGGTAGCTCAGAAGCGCATCCTTACCAACTTTCGGAGAAGCAAGTGGAGAGTGGGTATATCTCCACTTTGTACTAGATGTGGGAGAGATGATGAGATTACCATTCATGTGCTTTGTGAATGTGTCTACGCTACTCAGGTATGGCTCCGTTTGGTTCCATCTAACTTTATAACTGATTTCTTTACTTTTGATTGCAGGAATTGAATTTTTAATAACATCAGTAAGCAGGGTATTGGTGGTCATAGTACAAATTGGAAGATAACTTTCATGACCACTTGTTGGTTCATGTGGGCATGGAGAAACAAAGCTATCTTTGAAAAGAATTTTCAACAATTGAATAACCCTGTCTTGGTGATCCAAAATTTTGCTCAAAAGATAGACTTGTGTTCAAATCAACGGCTTCATTGCAATTTTCAAATGAAGGAGACAATCTACATAGGTTGGAAGAACCCCCCCCTGAAGGTTGGATTAAACTCAATAGTGATGGTGCTTGCAAAGGAAATGGAGAATATTCAGGTTGTGGTGACCTCTTTCGTGACTCTGAACGGATATGGCTAAAAGGCTACATTCGAAAGATTGAAATTTGTGATGCACTTCATGCTGAAATATGGGGCATGTATATTGGTTTGGAGATGGCTTGGCGAGAGCCCTCAACTCATTGTCGAAAGTGATTCTAAAATCTTCATTGACATGGTTATAGAAAACTGCAAGTTTAGTGGCTCAGTTCCCATATTGGTGCAACGCATTCGAAAACTCCTGGCTTTGGATTGGCGAGTCCAATTTTGTCATACTTGGAGGGAGAGTAACTGATGTGCTGATTGGTTGACTAACTTTAACTTTTCTCTAAACTCTTTTAATTGTATCATAATGGAGAATTCATCCAGTGAGCTCCGTAGACTTCTTTTTTATGACATCTATGGCGCTTCTATGCCTAGGAATCGTCGGCTAGCTTCTTAGTTTTCTTTTGGGCCTTTAGCCCTGTTTTGTACAAAAAAAAATAAAAAAAATAAACACTATACAATTATATATTGAAAAAATTAAAGACTTGTTAATATTTACAAATTAAAATTGTTATTTACGTGTCTTTATTTTTAAAATGTATGGTAAAAATCATTTAAAATTTTATCTCAAATGCATTTACACATTTGGTTTTATAAAATTCATGAAAAAGTACTCTTCTTATAGTATAAATTTCCATTCAATGGGCGCGGCCTATTATTTAAAGAGGAGACAATAACTAAAATATCAAAAATTTAACCAATAATATAGAAAAAGTAGCGGGGGCAATTGCCCCCAATTTACTCTATGTACATTCGTCCCTGGTATGTGCCTCATAGGGGTGTATAATGGGAGTTGAGGGAAAAGAGTGTCATGAAGCATTGTTTTAAGAACAATTGATATTAACCATAACTACTTTTAAAATCGCATGAATGAATGATTGTGATTTGTCGATGTTGTAATTTCATTACATTGAAAGTGTATATAAATTATATCTTTGATTTTTTTGACAAGTAATTTACATGTTTGATTTTTTTTTTTTAAATTTATACATATCCTATGGGTATTAATTTATTTCGATATTCTTATCTCTCTACATCATACTTTTTTTTTACTAACGAAAGTTGACAACTAAAGTTGAACTCACGTCTCAGTAGGGTATGAGTGAACACCTTACAAACAAAACCAACATTTACTACATCTCTACATTTTATTCTTTAAATATGAGGGAAAATTATAATGACCTCCCTTGAGGTAGGTCTAAATACAAGAAACACCCCCTCTATTTTCCTAATAATCAATAACCTCCCCTTCCGTTAGTTATAATCAAATTCCGTTAAGAAAACAAAAACCTTCTGAATTTGTTGTTGCTTTCGTTTTCCCTATCAATATCCATACACACACAAAACTAAAACTGTTTTCTTTCTTATCTCTAGATTACTCATTCACTTTTGTTCTTGGGTTGCATCCTTGTTTTGTATTCCCTATATTAAGATGTGTTCCCCGATGTTGCTCTTTCAATCATTTTTGTCGTTGCTATCGCCGGTTTATGCGTCACCGTTTTCCCGCGTTGGTGTGTTTATTATCTTCATCATTCTCTTCCGTCTTGCTGTAGTTTGTATTGCGATGTTCAATTATCATAACTGTTGTATTGCTCGATGGCTAGGGATTTCACTCGTTATCTTAGACTGTCAAGGTTTCTTATCCAATATGGAAAATGCTTCTGCGTCTTTCTTTAGCAAGAAATGATTTTTACCAGCTTAGAATTTAGTAGGTGTAGCATACCAGCTCAGAACTTACTATATCTTTACTGTAACAAAAAAAAAAGAAGCAATTTCCACAAATAATAGAGTAGTGTTTTAGACCTCTTCTACTTCTGTCAATATAAAAACCTCTCCTCCTTTTATAATATTTGAAAGAAAATAAAAAAGGAATTAAAAAAGTTGGAGTAAATTAACTTGAACAAATTTAACTCATCAAGCAAAACACTAAATTAACTATATATTTAGAAAATAGAAGCATTTGATAAAACAAGAGAAATTGTAGATTCAGATGAATTTCAAGTTACAAAGCCATGGATTTGAGAATTGAAATAAAATTAAGAGAATCAAAAGTAAATTACACGGTGGAATTGGAAGATTAAGGGGAAGTAGAGGTAGCTTCATAAACAGGAGAATCATGGTTTTCGAAGGAAGCACATTGCAGCAGCTTATGATTGTCTCATAATAGAGTTTAAACACCGTTAACCCATGAGGGAGGTATCTGATAGTTAGAGAATTAAATAAGGGAGGTGACTGCTTGATTGAAAAATAGAGGGGATGTGAGTGATATTTTAATAAAGTTTAGGGGAGGTGAGTGTGATTTATCCTAAATATAAATATTGAATTTTACATCTCATTCTTTAAATATAAACATTGCATTTAAATTATTAAATACAAGTCAATACATTTAATGAAAATTTATAGGAGCTTTTAATGCATTTAATAAAATTTAATGATAACTTATACGATAAAATGAAAATTTGTAATATTGATTTTATCTACATTAAAATACAATACTTAACACTAATTGTGACATTTGCTCTTTCAAAAAAAACTAATTGTGACATTTGCAAATAAAAAATTATCTCAAAATGAATGTCACACACAATTATTTAATGAAATATTAATTATTATTTCTCTATTATATCATCTAATTATTTTTCTATTATTTATTACATAGTTTTAAGAACCTGATCGGTTGTCGATCCGGTGAGGTCACTGGGTCATTAGTTCAACCACTGGGTCATTAATTAAACCAATTCTCGAACCGGATTCCAGTGGACAGGCCCAACCGGTCTGATGTTTAAAATTATGGGAGGAGTTGTGAGGGGAATGTGGCGCTCTTTTATCTAACATTGTTTTGCAGTATGGTGTGGTAGATTATTGGAAGTGGCAGTTATCAGCTGACAAAGACTATATTGTTCAAGACTTCTATCAATTCTTGACGGCGAAGCACCATAATCATTGTAACGACTATCAAGACATCATTTAGAATAAAACAGTTCTCTTGAAAGTTTATATTTTTGTTTGGAGACTTTTCAGGAATCGAATTACAACAAAGGATAATTTGGTAACCGGTTTTCATTCTTATCGTTTATTATTCATTGCAGAATTTCATTTGCAATAAAATGATGTTGAAAGGTGAATAAAATCATAAGAATACATTTGACATAGGCATGCATATTATTTATTGTATTTTGTTTCAATTAAGAACAAACTCAAGGTCGTCTATAGGTACAAGAGCAGTAGTCGAGACCATAGTCTTGCACACAAAACCCAACACCCGACTTAGGATATTTGCTAGTACACCTTTTATCACAACAATCATTCCTACAATCACTAGTGCATAGTCCCATCCCAATACTGCATTGATTAACTCCAAATTGTCCTGTTACTGGATGTTCGTAAGAACATGTGCATAAGTTGTAGAAGTCACAATTCGTGCTTATAGGTTTAACACCTCTTCCAAAGTCTTGACACACCCGTGGACAATGTACCTCTTTATCCGCACAATTAGCCACAACGTTTGTGCAAACACCTTCAACCTGTATTAATTGCACTGTGCTTGGACAAAGTAAAGAAAAAAAATGAAGCATAAATTAGTGAAAGATTTATCATTTAAACAACGATGATGAAAACGGTGGATAGACTTTTTACCTGCAACAACTAAAGCCAATATGGTTAAGAAACCGAAAGATCTTGACATTTGGTTTGTCGTTAAGAAATGATTCTTTGCAAGTTTAGTTTGGTTTATTACTCCAATGTTAAATATGTGTATTTATTTTTGAAGCAAAAATATGTGCATTTATAAGTAATTGAGATTACGGTTTTTTTGACCAAAACAAAAACTTCTTTGTTTTAATTTGACCAAGCCAAAAACTATTTTAGTAAAATTGACCAAAATAAAAGCTTTTGTTTTAATTTGACCAAATCAAAAACTTTTTTGCTAAAAAAAATAAATAATATTTATTATATGTATGTCCGTGGGATAAATTAAATTATATTTTTTTGAACAAATAAAAATATAAAAGAGAATTCTTTCAAAAAAAAATATAAAAGAGAAATTAGATACATATAAGGTGCAAGAAAATATAAATGGACATAAAGCATTAATTAGTATAAACATGTCTCACAGGACAAGAGAAGTTATTGACGGTTAAATCCATATTCATACGCGTTAGAAAAATGTCAACCCTGCATACTATGCAATGATAAGACAGTTACTCTCTATGTAGCCTAGATATTTCAAAATTGATGAAGTACCGGTATTTGATGCGTATCTTGCACTGATACATTTGAGATGCGCCAGTGGTACACAAGGTATACAACGCTGGGAACTGATACACGTGTGATACATGATTTTTCTATTTATTTTTATTTTTATTTTTTCTTTAAAATAAAAAGGCGGAAACATAATTTTTCTAATTTCTTTTTATTCTTTAAAAAAATAAGAAAAATGGAAAAACCTTATAATATTGACCAAGTAATGTTGCTTATATGTAATTAACTATTTGTTACTTTTTTTATCATTAATATTATTATATTTGTTTAGGGGAATATTACTTATATTTATATATTGTGCAATTGTATATTTAATTTTAAATTTTACCTTTTTATTCAATTATCCACACCGTATCGTATTTTGAAATTTTAAATTTTTCTAGTATTGTATTGTATCAAGTATCTAGATCTTCATAGGTTACTTACTAGCCTAGGACATATGGTATGCATGCCCGTGAAAAATATCATATATTTTTTTTGTGAAGTAACATACTGACTATAAATTCTCTTTAAACCCCAACATCTACATATATTATGCAATGTTCCTACCATTCAAGCTAAATTCACGAGAACAAATATTATACATATTTTTTATTTTTAAAGAAAGATACCATATTTTTACAAGGGTGCATTTGTTTCCCGGATTCTAATCCCTCATTTAGCTTAGATTATCAAAATACGCTTACGTGTCATGCTAACTAGGACATATTTTTAATTATTTAATTCCATTTCATTGTGTTATGATTAAAAAAAATTAAAAATTAAAAACTAAAACAGTCACTGTCTTCTATTATTTCTGTTCTTCTTCCGTCTTCTTTCAGTACATACCTAGATATTCATGAAAAGTAAGGAGCAAAATAATGTTAATAAACTTTAGGAAAAAAAAACATCCGAAAATAAAAACAAAACCAGCAAAAACAGAAAATCTTAGGCTTGGAAACAACAAAAAAATCCATAACAAAAAAAAAACCAAATCATAGGCTTACCGGAAACAATACAATCAATTCTTAGGCTTACTAAAAAGATAAAAGTTTAATTGTTTAAGGTTTGTGTATGATTTTAAAAAAATATTAATTGTGTTGTTTTTAATGATAAAATTTGTATCATTTATTAATATACCCTTATTAACTGTAGTTAATGGAGTAATTAAGTTTGACGAAAGTTATTAAATAAGGGTATAATAGTGAAAAAAATGTTAAGGAGACTATTATTTTGAGACGTATGTAAAAGAAAAATAATAAAACTTGTGGCGTATTTAATTAACAAATCAAGAAAAAAAATTCGGAATACTTTCTCCGTCTCTTAATTTAAGCACCTATTTTCACTCTTAATAAAAAAAAAATGTAGTGCAGTTAATGTGTCTATTTTTTAGATGGATATACCTTCTTTCTTCTTTTTTTTGAACAAACTAAAATGATATATATTACCACAAGGGATAACATTCCTACTACCTAGCACAAGGTGTGCAAAGGAGAGCAGAACAAAAGTCTACACAGTATCCTGAATAATTACAGACAAAAAAAGTCAACCAATGACCAAACAGACAAGAGGTTGCTGTCACCACATATGGTAACCAAAAGAAAAACACACATTTTTAGCTTTCAACCAATGAAAAGTAGTAATTTGGACTCTCTCCAGAAGCTGCATAACAGATTTAGCTTTATTAGAGAACAATCTATGATTCCTTTCATTCCAAGCACATAAACACTGCATAACCAGACAAGCTGCAAAAACGACCAACGGGGTTTAAAGCTTCCCGTAGAATAAGTGAACTGAGTAAAATGATCCAAAATATGTTGGGGTTCCACTGAATGAAAACCAATCCAAGCTTTGACATGTTGCCAAAGCACACTGAAAATTGGATAGTGAATTAAGAGATGATCTGTCGTTTCATTATTACCACATCCAGACACGCACATTTGAGCATCAACAAGAATGGTACCTCTACACACCAAATTATCCTTTGTAGGCCACTTGTTGCGAAGAAGATGGCGCGCACAAATTGACACCTTCAGAGGAACATTTTTATGCCAAACTGCTTCAAGTTATTCATCGCGGTTATGCATCTCCTGCCTCATAAGAATTTGATACACACCACGGACTGTGTAACTATCACCCACATTAGGATGCCACTGCTATACATCTGTAACAATATCCTGCAAGGTAACATTAGAAAGTAGAGTCCTACACTCCCCCACTAAATCTTCCTCCCACGCCAACAATTGCCCACACCACCCCTAGGCTTCCCCTCCTTCCTCCCAACCTAAGGAAAACATTTATGCTACCGTCTTATCCTTATTAACAAATAACTCAAAAAGCCTCCTAAATCTCTCTCGAAAAGGGACCGCCCCCACCCAACAATCGATACCTAAAATGTCATTTGTATATGTATGTGAAATAAATTTTGATTTTTCATAATTCAAAACACTTAATGGTATTAATTTGTGGTTTATTTGGACAAGAAGCAATAAAAGTATTTAGTAATTTTTCCTTAAAAAAAAAGTACTTAGTAATTTAAGAAGAGACTAATATTTAAGGATAAATTTTTATCAAATAATTGCTTATATATAGAGACTGATGACGTAATCTACCATTTGTACAACAATCCAAAAAGCTCAACATCCTCATAGTAACCTGAGCAAGTGAGGTCATGTTAACTTGTGTCCTAAGGGCACATGTTAAGAAATCCAAAAAAAAGCAATTTTGCATTGAAAAACATGATATTTTGACTTTTTAGAAGTTGACTACACGACTTTTGATGCATATACTTCTATAATGAGTTCCTTAACATGTGTCCTTGAGGGCACAAGTTAACATTTGTCTTTCTTTAAACCATTTCCCTTTTTCTTATTGTGTAATAATTATCGATTTTCTTTTAAGAAATTAAAATACTCAATTGAAATTGACACTAAGGTGAATCGACTCTTAGAAATTGAAATTAGCATATTCAAAAGTCTAAAGTCAATACAACCATACCAACTCAAATGAATTTATTTTACCAAATTTTATTTCGAAAGAAATGATAAATTAAACTATGAATAAAGAATAAGAGTACAATTTCAGTAAAAAATAATAAGAATACTTTGTTTTTTTTAGCAAAGCAAAAGTTAAGTCCTTTCATTCATAACTATCGGATACAAATTAGTTGATACATAATTAAAATTTGATAACTTTGCTCACCTTGTGCGGAAAGCTTCATCGTTGGTTAATATATCTCATTTTGATTTGTTCAAAAAAAAAATTAAAATTTGATAATATTATTGCATTTATTTCAATTAAGAATAAACTCAAGAGTTTTTTTTTTTTTTTAGAGAAAAATCAAA
>Ga0228710_1009897_pt1 | contig 13012 bp, 6 predicted proteins | sample MedpolnodulmetaG_FD_177995 | JGI IMG/M metagenome (GOLD analysis project Ga0228710, IMG submission 177995) | Root nodule microbial communities from Medicago polymorpha collected in Santa Monica, California, United States - pink nodules | ecosystem: Host-associated > Plants > Roots > Nodule...
CCACCACCACCACCACCAAACCCAAATCCCGCCCTCAAACACCACCGCAACTCCAAATACTACAAACCCATCACCCACCCCACCACCATCCCTTCCTCCGACGACCGCTCCGTCAACATCGGCGAGTCCGGCCTCTCCTACCTTCTCCCTGGAGCTCCCTTCGAGTTTCAGTTCAGTTACTCCGAAACTCCAAAAGTAAAACCAATTGCTATCCGTGAACCTGCTTTCTTACCGTTTGAACCTCCCACAATGCCGAGGCCGTGGACAGGGAAAGTACCGTTGAAGAAGTCGAAGAAGAATATTCCGCTGTTTGATTCGTTTAATCCTCCTCCGGAAGGGATGAAAGGTGTTAAGAAAGTTGAAATGCCCGGGCCGTTTCCGGTTGGGAAGTTTCCTGAAAAAGGGGTGAGTAGAGAGGAGATACTTGGTGAGCCGCTTAAGAAGTGGGAGGTGCAGATGCTTGTTAAGCCTATGATGGCCAATAATCGCCAAGTTAATCTCGGTGAGTTGGAATTTAAGGGTAGTTTTGTTTGTGATCCTTGATATTGTCGATCATTGTTGTCAGATGTAGCTACTATGTTGCAGCTACATTTTTTATTGAGGGCATTAGAGGTAGGAAGCACTGGCCCAGACACCGGACATGACACTGACACGTTGACACTAGTAGTAATTTGTGAAATGACAGAATTGAATGTAATCACATGTGTCTGTGTTGGAAACTGACAAATGTTGGATGCCAGACACACCTTTGATCAGAAGTCTCAATGTTACAAAGCATTAGACACACGTGATTACATTATATTAATTCAATTTTTCAAATTATTATTGGTGTCAATGTCGTGTTTCATGGATGTTAGTGTCGACTGTGGTTGCTTTATAGGTCAAAGCAGCTTCAATTGCAGCCGTGTGTTTTGTTTTTACAACATAGAAATCGCTATATAATGGCTCAGGTTGTGGTTGTAGAACTTTATTCAAAACCTTAGAACTAGTAAAGATCTCGTGCAAGTGCAAGATTGCTCAGGTTTGATATTGTCGATAATTGTTGTCAAATGTAGCTGCCTATAATGCACTGACATTTCTGATCGAAGGCATTAGAGGTAGGAAGCACTCACATGACACTGACACGTTTGACACTGGGTAGTAATTTGAGAATATGACAGAATTGAATGTAATTACCTGTGTCAGACACGGACAGATGTTGGATACCAGACACACCTTCGATCATAAGTCTCAATGTTACAAAGCATTAGACGCACGTGATTACATTATATTAATTCCATTTCTCAAATTAATATTGGTGTCTATGAGTCAATGTCGTGTTTGATGGATGTTAGTGTGAGTGCTTCATAAGTCAAAGCAGCTTCAATTGCAGCCGTTTATTCTGTTTATTGCTATATACGTAGAACTTTATTCAAAACCTTAGAACTAGTAAAGATTTCGTGCAAGTGCAAAATTGCACATGTCATTCGAAAATACCTTTTTAGAATAGATAGATATATTGTGAATTGTGGAAGGTGAAGGGTTGGACTGTGTTAATAGTGTTTGGTTTTGATTTGATGGTGTAGGAAGGGATGGATTAACACATAACATGTTGGAGTTGATACATTCGCATTGGAAGCGTCGCCGTGTCTGTAAAATTCGTTGTAAAGGTGTTCCTACCGTTGATATGGATAATGTTTGCCGCCATATTGAGGTTTGAAATTGATTCATAATCTTCGTTTACTTCGTTGTCATTTTGATACCAACATTACACTTGCATAATAACATTCTTGGCTGAGTATAGATTGTGCACAATGGGTTATGATCCTGAAATGAAAATAATATTATGTCAACAAGAGTTGCTTGTGGTGAAACTGTTTTTAGTGGATTCCTTCTGATGATCCTGTACAGAAAATCCTATTCATGCAAATGCATGAGGTTCCATCTTCGTAAGGTTTGGTAACAATATATACCAACCCTTCACAAATGGATAATTGACCTTATTGACCTTATTTCTTGACGACAATGTAACCCCTTCTCATTCTGGATCTCTGCTTGAGAAAGACATCATTACTTCACTCAAAATCCTGTAGTCTCAAACAACCAAAGCTTGAACTAGACACCGACCATCCTTCATTTCAACATGCCTAACACTCCATATCATAACAAAATGACTAACATCTATAAAATTACTGTCATCAACTACTATTTGATGGCACTGGAAAGTCCAATAATTTTAGTCATAAAAATGACTAAAATTACTGTCGTCGACTACTATGTAAAACTACGTAGGACAGTTGTGTATTTCATCGTGCAGGGCAGAAATGTAGCATTTATGTATATAATCATGTCGAACAGTTATGTATCAAATTAGGCAGAACAGTTTATAGCAATTTATCCGTAGTAGATGGTTTATTAGACTTTCAAGTCTCATCAGAGTACATGTCAGCCTTTACCAATCTTTCACTTTGACCATTCTTCCTAAAGTCCAAATTCAGACTCCAAGTCGGATTTGTAACATTACACAACATTCACAAACCTTGACAGCACATGAAGTCAGATTTGAAAATGACAACCATTTTGTCCCAAGCACAAATACTGCCTAAAAAAAGTATGCAAATTATGGTCTTGGCAAAAAATGAACAAGAAACGGAGAGATTATCAAAATCCAAAGGGAAGAGGAATGGTTGGGATATGATCAACAGGATGTCCCTCAAAATGGGAATCCCCAAATCCCACTTTGAGGGCAAGGTGGAGCTTCAAGTTGAATGTATTGTTAGGGTATCTCATTTAACGTCAAACAAAGACAGCTGATTGTCTGTCAGTTCATTAGTTAGGTAAATAGCGGACATCAGATTGTGGAGGGATTGACCCGTATAATTTATAGCTTGTGAGTGAAAGGAAAGATCCATTGTGAAGGAAAAAACCCTTGGGGGGGATTCTATTCCCCATTTTCTGTTCAGACTTAACAGTTCATTTTTCAATAGTACAACTCCCGTCCTTTAATTCTTTCTATCTGGGTTTCAATCTCATTTTGTGAGTTCCTAACAGATATAGATTTCGTTGATGCTTTTACTTTTCTTTTTCTTCTCCTGAATCAATCACTGAGCCGTGCATGAAAGTTGATTGTTGCATATGATCACTTTTTTTGCTTTGAAGTCAAATGTTTATACTGTCATGACAGGAGAAAGCAGGGGGGAAATAATTCATCGAGCTGGCAGTGTAGTTTATCTTTTCCGTGGTAGAATTTACAACTACCGTACTCGTCCACAGTATCCAGTGATGCTCTGGAAGCCAGCTGCTCCTGTTTATCCAAAACTTATACAAGATGCTCCAGAAGGATTAACGAAAGCTGAAGCAGATGAATTACGGATGAAAGGGAAATGCCTGTTGCCAATTTGTAAATTAGGTAATCATCTATTAACTTTTAGATATCTCTTTCTAATTTTGAGAATACACCCTGCATGAAGAAATTTGAAAAGTTGCCTAGAGTAATTGCAGTCGCAAGGTGAGGTGAGGGTAGAGTTTCCTTAGATTCAAATCTTTAGGTTTAGTATTTAAAAAGGTTGGATGAATTACAATTTGATGCAATTAATAGCTGTGATTCTGGTAATATACACGTCATTAGACTTAATTATCAAGCACCATTGCCCAAATAAAAAGATTTGACCATATGAGATGCTTTTGACTTCTTAAGGGGATTGTCAAGAAGGAACATCTCTTGTTTAGTAGAGTAAGGTATTGAAAATAGAATATTCAATGCAAGTAAACCAGCAGAAGATTTGAGTGCAAAAATCTGAGTTGGAGGAAAGATAATCAAAATCAAGTAAAACGGGCATGTCATTATGTTGTTTAATTTTTTATTGATCTGCATATTTATTCCGTAAAGTACTCTTATAATGTTGATATTGCATTCTACTTTAGGGGTAATCACACTTTTATTTTTGTTGCTTTTATTTCTTAATTTGAACATCTCATTACTTGTGTGGTGTTGCAGCCAAAAATGGAGTATACACAACAGTTGTAAAGGATGTCAGAGATGCTTTTGAGGGAAGCCATTTGGTGAAGATTGACTGCAAGGGATTGGATCCCAGTGATTATAAGAAATTAGGTGCCAAGCTTAAGGTACTAGATAACTAGCTTTCTTCGTCTTCTTGTACATTGCTTCTTTTATCTTTACTCTTTTTGCCTGAACTAAATAATTTTGATATCTGTACTTTGTATTAAGTTAATAGAATTAATTCAAAGTGTAGAGGGAACTACACTATGCTCAAAGGATGTAGAAAAAATGTACATGCTTAGGCTTTCCAGCTGAAAACATTGTAATCCAAGTGTTTGTTCTCTATCCAATATAAACGTTAAACTTATTATGTAAAGGGGGTTCTATAGTTGATTAGTTTGGGAAAAGCTAGCAAAGTTCACATGAAGGGTATGACTGAGGATTCATCAGTTTGGTTTTTTTCATGTTTTCATCTCTCTAGCTGTGCTAAAAGTGATCATTAGGTCTATCTTTAAATTTCAAGGTACCCTTACCAAAATATTTCATTTTCTATACGTGAGTGTTGAGACAACACTTGTGTCACAGTGTTGTACACTGGCGCGATAATTATCTGGTATCAGCTTACTTTTGTTGTCAGGCTTTTTTATATTTTAGCTCTAGGGAGGAGGGACATGTTACAATTTATTACTGCAACAAAATATGATTTGGAGTTTGTAACTGATATGTCTATATTGTTTCATAGAAAATAATAAAACAGGTCATGTGCAGTGTATAGTAGCATGCATCGTGTTTGTATCCTTAAGCCTTAAGTATTGCTGCAATTATTATCTAGTAGTATTATACGGCATGCAATTTGATCTTTTTGCTTGGGCAGGATTTGGTTCCTTGTGTGCTATTGTCTTTCGATGATGAACAAGTATTGATTTGGAGGGGCAAAGATTGGAAATCAATGTACCCTCAAGATCCAGTTTTTCCTCCTGCTGAAGCTACAATTACAAGTGATTTGGAAAATAAAGGTATGTGTTGGAGTAAGAAAAAAAAATTGGTTGCATCATTTTTGTATTGAAAATCTTGTCCGAATGGAATTCTTCTACAGTATACGTACATATAAGTGTCTATATTGTGAAATATTCTTAGTGAAGATATAAATAATTCGTATTTTGTGTTTACAATGAGGTGATTATAAGCAATCCAGTATCTAGGTAAGAAATGGTTTGTGCTTAAAACAGAATAGCGGTTTAGAACATATTTGATGCATTTCTCAAGCTGATAATATGAAGTAAATTTTTATATTTTTCTTTGTATGGATTTCTTCGATGGTGACGATGAATAGAAAGATTTATTCTAGAAATGCATTTGTGCATTGAGGTTTTGGTGAATTTTCTCTAGCTAGTTGAAAGTATAGGATGGCTGAATTAGATTATGAAGAGGCTGGTTATACATACAATGACAATTGTTTGGGAAACTTTATAATGTGATGGTGGGAGGAATTGAGGAATAGAAGTTTCCCAGACAGGGAGTTGTAGTGAATGAAGTTTCCTCGAAATTTCTTCGACATGGATTTTCCTCTCTGGGAATGGATATATTGCCTCCAATGTCATAGATGATCATGTATGATAACCTATCTGTTTGTGTTATAATTAGTTTCTATTTTGTATCATATATGGTAAATTATATAATTGGTTGATAACATTGGTTATGCAACATCACCATGATTTTACAATGTTAATCAGGCGAGGTGGATGATAATCAATCTAAGCACATCAGCAAAATGGTCAGCACAAGCCCAAAATAGTTAGTTGTATATAATTAATTGGTCATTTTTTCTCAAGAAAAATAATTACGTGCTTTGGTAATTTCATGAGTCATATAATGAATTGATGTGTAGTATTAATTTTAACATTAAACATTTTTAAAAATTCACATATTTATGTGCTCCCCGTTTTTATTGCAATTTTATTAAAAAAAAAGCTTAAATATGGAAATGATTCTGCAAGTATAACAAATTTGAGTTTTGGTCAATGTAATTACCAATCCTTTTAATTTAATCAAGTAAATATAATAACTTTTATTTTGGTCCTTGTTGAAACACTAGTTTTTTTTTTGAAGAAATCAAAATGGGATATATTAACATAGGCGATGTAAACTCATCAGTACAAGTTGAAATTGAAAGAGTAAACACAATTCCCATTAGATAGAATTAGTGTTTGTGTGAATTGAAAAACTGTCCCACATAGGAGTGGACAAACACACGGGTAGTGTTTATATAAGTGGGTTGAGTGGAAGTTGAAAGAGTAAACACAAGGTTTCATTTGATAAAACTAGTGTGTGTAAATTGAAAAAATGTTTGATCGGGTTTGGACTTGGATCAAAAAGAAAATATAATTTTTATAACCTGAAAATGTTAAATGAATTTTTATCATTATCCGAAAGTGCTTAAAAAAATCCTGATATATCCGCTCGTGAAACGATCCGCGGGTTGTTTAATTATTAAGTGGCTCTAGGTTTGTTACAAACTCTCTCTATAAAAGGACAATACTGTGAAAAATATTATGAAACTTTGAGTATTTTTCTTCTCTCTCCCTTTTCGACTTTTCTTTTACTCCTTTTGTCCCTTCGACTTCGAGTGGTATTTTTACCATATCATACGGATTTTATACCATATTGGTGTTTATTCTCGAACGATTATCTACCGTGCAATAGCTAACCGTACAGTTTGAACCGAGTTGTTTGACTCAACCTGATAATTTCTTCGATAGTAAATTCTCTTTTTAAAAGGTATGTTTTCTAAATCGAAAACCAAACAGTCCCTCATTCTATTCTTTACTGACGTGGCATGTTTATGCTGATGTGTCAATGCTTATTTTTTTTTACCGAAATAAAAATGCCTTAGATCTTCATCGCCACCTCCTCTCTCTGTTTTCCTCAACATTGAAAAAGTGGGTGAAACATAAAAAAACATTTAACCAAGGAAATACTTAAAAAAATTGGTTTGGTTAATAAGAGCTGTATTTGGGGATTTAAATTCTGATACTATATTGCAAGTCGAAGAAGAACTAGATTAAGGGGTATAATAGAAAAATCAAAATTAATATTTAACTGATTTGTAAAATGACATAATTTAATTCAACTTAAAACAACTTAAATTTTGAGACGGCTTGAGTAAGAATTAAGAGGTATCATCAACGTGGTTTGAAGGAGTAATGTAGATTTTTTTGGAGAAGTATGAATTTGACATGTATAATAGTGACAAACATGTGAGAACCAAATAATACAAACCTTGAAACCGATAAGAAAATAAATAAATGAGCATATTGTTCTTTTGACACCATAAATAATATATATATATATATATATATATATATATATATATATATATATATATATTGTTAGGAAAATCATGTTGTTGTGCCTTTTGTGGTTATGAATATTCTATTCTTCACCTAAGGGTGTTTCCAATAAGGTGAAAATTTTGATCACCCCACAAATCAAAAATGCATCTAATGCCATTTATCTTTCTCTAAATTCCTTGTGCTGGAAGTTATACTCTTCACACAAATTACTCTCTCTCTCTCTCTAACCATAAAGTGGTGAAGCAAAGCATCTATACTCTCTGAACTTCTCTCGTCGGTGTACCACTCTATTAAATTAGTCTATAGAAGATTTCATTAGTCATTGCCACACTCAATCCAATCTCATGTTTCCTCTATGCATCCTCTCTCTCTCCCTTAGCATATGTTACTCTGCTGCTACACAACAACATCGACAATGGCTTCCTCTAATTCAACGACAATGTTTATTGTCAAAATCCCCCTTTTCATTCCAACATTTTATCATTCAAAATTTCTTTCATTTCTTAAAATTCAACACAAACTTCTGTTGAGTATTCATCAATGTTTCTTCCTATGTGAAACTTTAAAATTAAAAATTACAGATTAGGGAAATCAAATTCATTTGATTGAAATACAATAACGAAAGGGGCATGAGCTTCTCCATAATTTAGAAGAAACGTGATCCCATAAAAAAAACACAATAATGAAAGGAGCATGAAAAGGTGTTGGCCAAAACGTGAAATCTTTTCCTAATTCCGCCACTAAATTTTGTGACGAGGAAATTAGAGGGGTTTAATTTTTCTGCTACTAACTTTCGTCACTAATTTTAGTTTTTCTAGTAGTAGTCAGGGACGGATCTACCTACAAAGGTATGTAGGCGTGTGCCTACACTAACTTTGTAGAATTTTATTTTTAGGTAGTAATAATATAGTAATAAATAGTAATAGTTGAAATGTTGATCAAATGGCCCACATAAACCATACAACACTTTTCTCTTGACCTACACATATACACACACCTTGACACAACAACACAACTTTGTCAAGAGTCGGATGCGAAATCGCACGGGAGATGAATGGTTAAACAATTGTTTAGTTACTTATATATAGAGAGATATACTTTTGTTGGTACTGAAAATGAAAAAATCATTCAATATTTCCAGAATATGGAGAATCGTATAGGACAATTATGATGTATATTTATGCTTTCAAAAATGAAATATAGTGTGTGTTTATATAATGTTTTGAATTTATATATATGTGGTGCCCCCACTTTCCAAAATTTCTGGATCCATCACTGGTAGTAGGTAGTAGTAGTGTCTTTTTTTAAAATGTTTTAAGTTCATATATGATTTAAGTAACATATGCTCTCAATTCTACTTTCAGCTTGCATCATCTTTCTCATTATATGGATGTTTATTTAAACACAAAAATTTTGGAGGAAGAACAGTCAATGGTGCTTCTTTAGATGCAGTAAGCACTTATATGGCTCCAACTAGGGCTAGAAATGAACATAGCTAGGCTCGATAAAAATTAACTCGGCTCAAAACTCGACTCGAGATTGTTACAAACTTTTTTTTCACTCGAACTCAACTCAATTCAAGCTCGCAAACAACTCGGTTCGGCTCGATAGCTTGATTTAAATGAGCAATGAGCACAAAAATAGCTCATAAACCTCTTAATTGGTCTAAAAATAATTAAATAAATAAATGGGGAATAACACTATTAATTAAATCAATTAATTAATATTAGTTATTCCATTGCCATTGTACACGCCTGTTTTTATAGGTTACTTGCTTTCTGTCCTTCACAAAACTTCCGATGTGGGACATACAATTGCAAGCTTAATTTTTTTTTTGACAGGCAAGCTTAAATCTATCGGAGTGTATGGAAAGCTGTCAAAATTTACCATTGTTTTTTACTCAACTGGACTTCTTTGTTTTATATTGTTGATTGTTAATAAAAAAAACTCAAGTTAAAATCATTGTAATTGATGTAGAAAATGTATGTCGAGTTGGTTCATGAACCAAACGAGTCGAACTATACATAACTCAAGTTCAACTCATTCATTTGGTTCATGAACCAAGTTCAACGAATCAATTACCGAATCGAGTTTCGAACTATTTTCGAGTTGCTTCGGTTCCTTGCCAGCCCTAGCTCCAACTCTTGAAAGGGTTTTAGATATTCCTCAACTGACTAAAAGTCCTTATCAGGAATTTCATACCAGGGAAATTGCTGGTGTATGGGGTTACATTTTCCAAATAATTTATCAGGTAATTTAATTTGATGATTCAATTTGTCTATATGAATCTCTTGAGAAATTATCTTCGACATTTTAAATAAAGATCTGAGATCGCGATCTGTAACGGTTTTCAATCTTTCCAAAACGGCAATGTGACCGAAATTGAGGTCGCATCAATCACATTTGACTATAATTTTCTACAATATCAAGGATCGTGACACGTTACAACAATGAAGATAACTTCTATTTAAAACCCCTTATTAGGTCAACTAATGTTTTCTTATGGAGTACTAATCATCTTCCATCTTTTAACAGAAGTCATACATTTAATTTGGATTTCATTATTTGATTACCTTGTTTAACAAGTTTCACTTGTTTCTCATCAAATTCAGAAGACAATCTATTGATATAATTATTTTTTCTCATTTTGATTATAGACTTGTGCAGGTGCTGTATTTCTCACTGATTTTGTATTTTGGTTTGTCCAAGGTATCCAGTGAGAACATCCAGAACATTATGAAGAAATGTTTTGTTAGTCTTTGAATATCATTTGCTTAATTTTTTTATATTAAATATAAAAAATAAATTTATATCTTTATGTTATTTCAAATTCCTTCATTTTTAGTCTTTGGAGGAATCTAAAAATGGAAAAACACTAATGTGATATGTTGAGTAGACAAAATGCATGCTTATTGGATATTTTAATAATTGATAAATGCGGGTGTAATAATTTGATGAGGTAAAAAAAAACAGTGCAAATTATTGTCTATGGTAGATAAAATACACGAAAATGCAAATAAAGGAAATAATGGTTAAGGAGGGTGTATTGGATTATGATTCTAAGGGATTTTAAAATACTTTTTTTACCTTGAAAACGTATTGTGGTATTCAATCAAGATTATTTCAAACTTAAAAAAAGTCTTGTGGTATTCAATCAAAAGACTCTTTGTCATTTAAAAAATAAATAAAGGAGTTTGTATTGTGATTTTGTAAAAGAGAGTATGTTATGATCATTTTTTCAATGAGTCCTTAAAATTCATAAAATCTATTGAAATATTTTGAAATCCATAAAATCATTTCCAATCCTTTAAAATCTTATGAGTTAAATCCGTTGAAATCCAAATTGTAAATTTGGATAGTCTTTTAAAGTCATCAAAGTCCTGCAAAGTCTTTAAAAATCCTCGAGACTTTTTTAAACAAAAATTGTCTTTTAGGGTCTGTTTGGTTCGAGAGTTTTGGAGGGGATTGGAGGAAAGTTTTTTAATTTGAAGTGTTTGGTTCAATGTTTAGAAGGGGAGGGGAGGGGAGCAAATTTTATTGCACTGTCAAAATTATCCTTAGATTAATTTAAAATCTCAATATTATCCTTGTAACAACTTTTATTATTATTAGGTTATATTATCTTTGTAACAACGTTTATTCCATATTATTAACAACTTTTCCTTGTAATAACTTTTTATTACTACTTGTAACAACTCTATTACTAATCCATTATTTCATCGTCAACATCGTGTTGTATTCGATTACATTTTTAGTTACTTTATTATCCTTATTTAATTAAGTTTAAGGGTAAAATAGTAAAATAATTTTAAAATCCCTCTCCTCCCCTTGCAAGCCAAACACATTTTTAATTAAAATATATCCACTCTCCTCCCCTCTGTTAAAATCCCTCTCCTCTCATCCCATCTCCTCCTAATTCTCGAACCAAACGGACCCTTAAATTTTTGTTTTCAAGATGTTAAAGTTTCAAATTTGGAAGGCAAAAAGGTTCACATTCTTATTTAGTCTGCAATACATGTTGTCTTCTTTATATAATTGCATTGAAGCCATTTTGATTGCCATTGTTATTGCTATAAATACAGTAATGGGTGGTTAATTGGTAGTATGCGATTCTTTAAAATAATTGATAATGATAATTGATTAGAAATATGATATCTTAAAAGTTAAATTTAAATGTCAACATATATTCAAGGAGGGCACAACTGAATGTATAATGAAGACAAATTTTAGTTTCAAACAAAAATTGCACCCAATTTAGTTTCTAAGAAAAATAAAAGCACATTTTAGTCCAGGAAAAAAAGTCTGTAAATTTAGTCTCTATCTCTATGCTTAAAAATATTCTGTTGGGAAATCAAATTATTTCCTTTTAATTATTGTCAAAGATATAATTGTTCCATCTTTTACTTATTATTTTCAATGACATAATTATATTTTTTTAGGGAATCTCTTTTTTTATTATCGTCAAGACATATTTATCTCTTTAACTATTGTAAATGACCTAATTTTGCTAGTGGAATCCATTAATAGCACGAATGTGAGCCAATGGACGTTGAAGGAGATTTAAGTCAGAGTTTTCGAGTTCAATCATCGAGAAAATAACATTTTCCCACCACTTTTAACAATTTACTAACAACTAATAATTTTCTATAAACAACGAAAGAAAAAATAGCACAAATGTAAAATGAATGAGTGGAATAAAATTTTATCTCTAAATTGGTTGTTATTAATTGTCTACTAATTAATAATTATAAAACTTATTTAGAAGACTAATAATTTAAAATTTGAGTTGAAAGATCAATTTTTGAAACAAAATTATGTCTTAACAACCCTTATAATTCTCAAACACTCAACACCTCATTTAATATGTTTTTCTCTATCACTCGTTACTGAATGAGATAATAAAGGACAACCAATGCACTTGTTGCTCTTTATAGTTTAAATTATTAACGAAGCTATTACAATTTACAAAACATGTATGCATGATTTATTTTCTTAATTTTTATCAAAAAATAATTATTTTTTTAATTAATAACCGACAACAAATGTCATCTAGTTTACTGTTCTCTAAACAATACTCCTTATGATTATTATTATTATTAGAAGAAAAACAAAAAAAAACCTATCAAAACAAAACAATCATTAGTCGTTGTAACTCTTTAAATATTTTTACAATATGCACCAATCAAAATTTATGAAATATAATATTTAAACAATAAACATTGAATGAGGAAAAAAAAAGTTTTTTAGACGATAAATATACCTTAAAAGTGTTGACATTTTCTCGTATAAATGACCAAAATAATTTTTGGTAATATTCTTATATTATGGACCAGATGGAGTATATGATATAGAAAGAGACTTGATAGTTCATCTTCTCATAAAATTTGGGCTTAAATTTTAAGGTTTAATCTCCATGTTTTATTCAGGTTGGTAGAATATTCCATATGAACTGGGCTATTTTGATGGCTCTAATTGAATTGGATTAATGCGTTATTATTAGGTTTGAAAATTTTAGTTATTTTTTCATTCTATATTTATTTCAAATTTAGAGGCTGTAATACCCATACTAAACGTATCTAGAAAGTTTAGCATGTGCATTATCTTTAGTACTGGATACATTAAAATTTACAACATAAATTCTACGAATGAATATTTTATACAACAACATGCGTTCGTACAA
>Ga0228710_1009898_pt1 | contig 13010 bp, 6 predicted proteins | sample MedpolnodulmetaG_FD_177995 | JGI IMG/M metagenome (GOLD analysis project Ga0228710, IMG submission 177995) | Root nodule microbial communities from Medicago polymorpha collected in Santa Monica, California, United States - pink nodules | ecosystem: Host-associated > Plants > Roots > Nodule...
ACAAATTTATTTTTATATGTTATTTTTTACCTTTTAAATAAATGTTAGGGTGTTTCAAATGATAGGAGATATGGTTGATGTGCCAACATAGTTAGAATGTCAATTTACATCACAAGATACTTTCGGATGCTATTCTTGTTTAAAAAATAAAAATACAAAATCATTAAGATTTACACTTGAGGTTCAAGCTCATATGGTAACTGTTTAGCCCAAAAACATTAAGGTGTTGTCTTCGAATCATCTTGGGGACAAGAGTAAAATGGACATTTGTACCACTATAATTAATAATAAAACAACAATCATTTTGCAAGCCTTATGGTGCATGTACAAGGTAAGATATATGGACTTCAAAAATAAATGAGAATAAACATGCATTACTCATTGTTATACCGTGTCGACAAATTTAGAGTTATAAATTTCAATACAGATATGTTGATCATAAGGCAACACTGAAATAAGTAACCAATGTCTAAGACCATTATTAACCTAGGACACATGGAAAATATGCACGTCTTTAGCCGTTATATGAAGAAAAAAAATTCTACAATACATTTCATAAATCACTTCGAACCCTAAAATGATTGTTGAATGAATATAAAAAGTAAACTTTTGCTTATAATTGAGACCGAAGAGAGTAGGTAATTTTTTTATTAAGGATCCACGATGGACACCAATTTTTCTGTATAAATAAGGGGGTTAACCTACTGAGCAGGGTGTGTCCTTCCTTCGTTGGTGACTAGATAATCCTTGACTGCTAATACACTCATTCTCCTGATTCTTCTCCAAAGCACAAGAGGGTGCCTACAAAAGACACTCAAACACTCAAGTTAGATGAGGTGTTAGCAAGTAGAAGACGGACTTGGTTAGTTGAGCTCTTCAACCCTTCAAGGTCTCCTTGTTGGTTGCAATTTTCTCTCTTTAGATTTAATCTGGTTTGTTACAAGGTTAATCTGGATATCTAAGTAACTAACCATCCAAATAGGCGAAGATGTCTATCTGGTTCAAGTGAGTCCCTTGTAAGTCTGAATGACTCATGTATATATGAGAATTTGCTTAGTGTAACGGAACCCGAGGTCGATGGACGCATATATTTGCTTCAGATGAGATCCCAATATGTAGGAACAACATGGTAGCTATCTAGATGTAGGTAATGCTTTAAGGAGGTGGAGCATGTAGGCGCTATGTCAATATACGAGGTGGTCCCTAGTGTTTCGTTGAGGATGTTAGCCTGTTTGTACATATGTTTGAGGTGTTGTTTTTGGCAAGGTGATCTAGGAGATTTTGTCATATATAATGCTATGTGTCCCATCGAGGTAGTGACCTCGATGGTCCTTGTATTGACCTGTCTATTAGGCCTTCTTATGTTGTTCTCATAGACCTTGCTTGATGGACTCTAATAAATAACTAGATTGGATAACATTAATAACTCTCAAATATTCAAAATTATATCCATCTATATCATATTATAATCGTCAGAAGAGACCTTAAAAGGTTGAAGAGCTCAACTGTAATTTCAAAGAGGAAAGAAAGGAAAAAAAAACTAATCTATCAACTAATTACTATTAATATCCATTTCAAAAACAAAAAATAAAATACCTCTCAAAGAGACCATGAATATAACTAGACATTTGTTTATTTAAACATTAAAATACATAAATCATAACTCTCACTCACTAGCAAAACATTTCTCATTTGTATTTATTATTTCTATTTCTCTCTTTCATTTTAACAAAACAATTCTCATATATATCTTAAACTAACCCCATTATCAGATTTATCCAAAATGGTCCCATAAATAGATAAGCACTTTACTTCCTATGTAGCTAATTGAATTCACAGATGGAGCCTAAACTCAATGACGACCCAAAGGAAGGAAAAGAAATCCAAGTCAACTACAGGATTTGCATCAGCAAGAATAGGTCGTTTGATTCCTGCATCTTTTTTTTATTATTGATTAATGTTTCGTAGTCAGAGACTATAATCACAAAAAACAAACTACATTCTTTTCATTAAAAAACTAAAAACTAAAAAAAAATGTGAATAAAACTACAATTTCCTTTGGGGCACATCGTATGGTTTAAATGTGATAAAGGTTTTATTAATTTATCATGGCATTTAAACGGTGTCTCTATATTTAACTACATTAATATAGTATTCTTTTTTCTCAACTTTTATACATGAACACTCGTCATACAATTTTTTATCCACTCTGTTGTGAATTCGAAACGCAAAGACATCAATAATGTATGGAGCAAGTATCAACAATAACTAATAAACAAAACAATCATAAACAACAACATCAATCATAAACAATCATAAAGTAAAACCACAATTGAACCAAATAACACTAGTTAAAAAGAGTAAAGAATAGAGAACAGCACACCAAAATTTGTTCACTTAACAGGCTAAATGACCTACATTTGGAGGAGAGAGAGATTTTCACTTCCATGTCAAAGAGTTCTTTACAGAGAGGTACAAAATAGTTACAAGAAATTTGTTTCAACAAGTTCTCCAAAAGCAATCCGAATTTCTACTCTAGAGTGTTTTCTAATTGTTGGCCCAACTCTAAAATCTAGCCCCAAAATGAATTAACTCTTGGTCTTTGATTTTCTAAAGATCTTATCTTTTATAGTGTCCCCAAATTCACCCAAGTTGCTCATAAAACACTCAACCTCTCATGTGTGTCCCAACTTATGAATCTCTCTCCAAAAGACACCAACCATTTCACGTGAACCTCTTTTTTGGTTCTCAAATATTCACATTTTGACCATTTGAATCATACTCAAAGACCTTCAATTCGTAGTGTTTAAGTTCTCTAAAAGTTTCCTACTTTGGTTACTTGAGATTCTCAACATTTCTCAACAAATGAGTCAAAAACTGCTTATATTATGTCAAAATCCTGACTGCACCATGATTTCCAGGTTTCATATGCACTATTGTTGCTAGCAGGCAAAATCGTACGCGCAATTAAAAAATCAATTTCTACTATTTCTCCTTGTTGAAAAGTTGATTTTATCGGGAAAAATGATGTTGTTTTACTCCGAGAAATCAACTTTCAATATTGGAAAATCGATGTTCGTCATTTCAATTCCAAAAATAATGCAAAAGGTCGCGGTTTTTGGTTCTTTGTTTGTTTTACACTGAAACTGCATAGGTACTGCATATACATTAGGCCACAATCATGTTACATATTTTCTGTTTTATGTAACAAATTTTAAGTTTACTAGAAGGAACAAGCACCATTTTCTAGTTTAAGGCAGTATGTTTGTGGGAACTTCTACGGTACACTCGTAAATTGAGGTGTACCGGTACTCTTATTTCCTAAATTTATAAATTAACGATCAATTTTATGAAATAAATACTTATTTAACGGTATTTATATTTTAGAAAATATCATTTCATAAGAAAAACACATCATTCGTTGTTTATAAGAATCATAGTAAATTTTTTACATATTATCGTATAAAATAATCAAAGTTCTCTATTATGAGCGATAAAAATTAAAAAAAAAATTCAATTTTTATTTCGTTGACGTTTTTTTTTAATATGATTTAATCATTATAATTATAAATGATAAAAAATAAAAAAAATCTTCAAAAAACAACTCATTTAACTATAAATTTAAGGGTTTGGTGTACCAGTACACTCAAATATGTTGGGTGCACCGTAGAATTTGCCTTGTAAATATTGTCTATATTTTTATACTGCAGTCGTCCAAACATTTTAAGGGTAAATTACACTTATCTTCTTTTAAGTGTTCTTAAATAGAAAAAACACCTCTTCTAGTATTTAAGTGAACATTGACTTTCCTAATTTTTCTATCAAATTAACAAACATTCCCTTGTCCTTTAACATTGTTTCTATTCGTCAAACATCTCAATTTCACATAAACATATCAAAAAGATTTCGAGCTCTTTTCTTCTCTATCGAAACATCTCATTGCACTCTTGCAATATAATCGCCGACCATTGATGGGTAGGATTGCAAGTGGTAAAGCCTCCTTCTTAGGGTTAGGGTTTAGGTTGGGGTAGTTTTTTCATATGTGTGGAACAACTCTCCTCCACAACATTTCAAATTGGAAATTCAAAACACACGCATTTTCTCTCTACATAATAGAAAGAAAGAAAAATGGAAGTGATGTACCTCCGATCTTTAGTTTGTAACTTTGCATGTTTGCTTGGTGACTCTTTGTGCATTTTTACCCTTGGCACTCCTTGTGCCTTGGATGACAATATAAGTAATACGTTTCTTTGCCTTCTTAAAAAAAACATACCTACTAACTTACAAGCATTTGCTTCTAATATTGTAAAATGAATGGGGGCTATATTGTAAAACAAAATTATTGTACTTATATGTGTGCTTCTAATAACGTTGGTATACAAAATGAATGGGCTATACTGTAAAACAAAATGCTAGAAATCTTATTGGACTACCTATAGGAGCAAGGAAATCAAAAACTGTATTATTGTACTGCTGCAAAAAAAAAAAAAATATATAGAAAATAAATAGTGGCTATTTCATTCCTTTCGTTTTGGGCCATAGAGTTGTATCTCTCTTCTATTCAGGAGTTGAACAGGTCTTGCATTCTTCTCTGCATGCTGCCATATATAGAGTGGTTCACAAGTAAGTAATAATTATTCCTCCAAAAAAAAGCAAGTAATAATTACATATATGTTTCAAGCTGGTTTCCAAGTTTTCTTTTCCAAAATCAAATTGCTCAATGTTATTGAATATACCTTTGTCTCTATATATAAACTGTTTCTATATTTTTAAGTTTTTTTCACAAAATAATAAGTAAATTTCTAATATACATTTATCTTTTATTGGATATCATTCACTAATATTCTATATCTCTTCATTAAAAGATCCAAATTAAAAAGAAACGGACAAACTATAATTTAATTTATTTATGTGTTTATTTTGACAATGCAAATTATTAATGCAACAAAGCAAGTTATAATACTTACATCATGGACAGCCTCTCTTAGTAACTGCAACTGCCCTCTTGAAACACTTCTTATCTGATGATCATGCAAATTCAAAGATTCAGTGAATCAACAAAACTGGAAGACTTTTTATAACAAAAATAAATAAATATCTTTGTTGGCTCGATTTTTTTAATTGAAGATCATAGTCGGCTTCCATCATGATGAAAATCAAGTTTCAAGTTTTTGTAGAACTAGAAACCCTATTATTTAAGATCGGAGAGAATATAAAGTAAAAAAAACAATGAATAATACCTTTTTATTAATAGTCCAAATGACACCTTCAGTGCAAGGAGGAACAGTGAGAGAGCCTATGTATCTGTAGTACTTCTTGCCACCCAACTTTATTTCTGAGGGATCAAACACCCCAATGCTCCTTTCTACTTCATGATCCATCATGGTTTTTATGTATTTTGACAACTGAAACCATTGTAAATAGGATTATTCACATTAATAAATAAAACATCCTAATTAACTAGCTAATCATCCATGTATCTTAATTGTTTTAATTTCTTTGGTTTGGATCAACAAAAAAAAAATATTGTTACCTTGCTGAGAAGACGATCTGGTCGACCAATTTTATACATTAGACCAATAACAGCTATCTTACTCTTCCCGTTTACTTTAGCACTTTCATGAACCATGTGTAGCTCAAGGTCATACCTAATATTTAAGTCCAAGAAAAATGAATGAAATTAATTTTTAAATTCCTAGGTGTTAAAATAACATATGTTGGCCCATTTGCAATATTTAAAATTTGATGAATTTAATAACAAGACACCATATATTTGTCAAAACAAAAAACAAACTAAACACAACACTATGGTAGAAAAAAAATCATGGAAATTCACAACTAAAAAAACAAAAATTAGTGAGGGATATTTAGTGAGGGAAAATGTGAAATCCCTCTCTAATTCCGTCACTAAATTTTGCGACCAAGGAATTTGTGAGGAATTTCATTTTTTCTGTCACTAATTTCCCTCACTAATTTTACTTTTTCTAGTAGTGATTTAATTACTATTTATAAGCATAATATCGTGTAAAAAACATCATTTTCAAAAAGATTTGTTCAAATATTTCAATATGGAAATATAATTAAATACCGTTTACTTTTTTGTAATTTGCTACTGAAAAATTATTAGTAATTTATGTTCACGTGTAATTGTGTATGAGAAAAATAATCACCACCAAAAGATATTAGACACCACCAAAAAAAGTGTACAAGGAAAATAATTCTTGAATTCATATGATCATCTAGAAGTACATTATATTCTCTTGTATAAAAAGTGTAAAATCAAGTGAAAAATATGAATATTTGGAAGCAAGACAAACCTCCTGCCATTGATGGTGTGTTCAGAAGGTGCGTGCCAATGACATTGATGCAGAAAAAACTCTGTGCCATTGATATTTATTGATCCAGCACCTTCCTTCCATTTCACCTGCATCATTTATTATTAAGTGATTCTAAAGTTTAGTCAAATTTTAAGTTACCAACTACTGTAATTAATATTCATCTGTATTTGTCAAAAAAAAAAATACATTTTCTGTAAAAGCAATAGTTAAATTATAAAATCTCATGTTATATCCATATTTTATTGTATATTTTTTATAACAAGAAATCCATTTTCCCTATGGAAGTAGATGTACTACACATGTTAGAAAATAAATAAATATCTATAAATCTTAGTTGAACTCAGAAAATGCTAAAACTATTTGACAAGACAACATAATCAGGGTTCAAACTCCAACTCCTTCAAAACAAAACATATGCGTGAATTTTTAATATAATGGTTATTGTCATTTTTTTATCTAGCACAACAACAACAAAAACACATACATCTCTTTATGCTATCTCTTCTTTTTAAATTCCGTCATTTGAACCGGATAACATAGAGATGTATTTGTTTTCCTAACATATGTAATGTTCAATATTAACTACCCTACTCTTATTAATTAACGATTTTATAGATTGACGTCTAAATAATCTACTACTTTCTTTGATCTTATTCAGAAGGATCAATAAATGTTGATATACACTACTAAAAAAAAGCAAAATTATGAAGGAAAATTAGTGACAGAATTAAGGAGGGATTTCATGTTTTTTCACACTAAATTTTTCTCACTAATTTTTTTTTAGTAGTGGTATTTGGTTCAAAATTTTGACCAAATAGATAAATTTATGTTGACTCAAATGTTTTTGATATATAAAACCGAAAGAGATACTTTTTACAGATGTATTTAATAAAATCACTATTATGTCATGTTTTTAGATAAATTTTAAAATAGACATGATTTGATATGTATGTCTAACATAGTTTTACACCATCACTATATAAAAATAAATCTTTTAAAATTAATTAATTAAAAAATTGTAATATTATTTCCACACACGTTACAAAAACCACCGATAGGGAGTTAGGGACAAAGACGCGTTTGCTAGCTGCCAACAATTTAAGGGTCCACTATCTAACCTTTTTTTTTTTCCCTCCAAGTCAACTATCTCATATATTATCAACATAAAGTTTTTCTCAAATCTCAACATAAGTAAATTGATATTTTGAAAATACTTATGAGATAAATCCAACATCATCTCATATATTATCATTTGTCTTTATATCTTACTAGGATAATATTGTCAAGAGTGTTATGTAAATAGTACATATGTGAAACATTGTCAACTTATACATATTTCTAAAATTCATGACATATATTATGTGACATGTTATTTTTTAAAGCATCAAAATTTTGATGTTAAATAATCTCTTCTTTTTTTTTTTGAAAGAATGTTAAATAATCATTTCTGTAAGATGTATCCGGGTTTTCAAACCAGAGATATTAAATATACGGGTTTTCTTTAAACAATATATTTATTGTTTCATTCAATCAATAATAATAAAAAAAAAACAAATTTAAGTGTAGATTAGATCAGAGAAAGAAATATAGATGCATTAAACAGAATAAAAAAAGATATGCAGATCATAATGATGAAATGAATGATTTTCTGGGTTGATTAAATACCTCAATATCATGACCTCTATTTTTAATAGTAGCATTGTGGGGCTTATAGTGCCTCTTTAATTTTCCTAACTTTGGCACCACCCTCACTCTATGGCTTGACATATCAATTGGAGATTGCATTTTCCCATCATTACATGTTGCCCATTTCTTCTTGATTTTACCCCATTGTGAGGGGCCTATTTTGCTACCTTTTGTGTAATCAAATTCATGCTCATCCTCTACACAAATATATAGATCAAATTACTAAAATTATACAGCAAAAAAAAATTGAAATAGACAAAGATTAATGGAAAAATATAATATTGATCTTGCTTACCAACTTCTTGTGCTATTGTCCATGTTGTTGAAAGGATTAGGATTGTTGCTAGTATTAATAGATTTGGAAGGAATTTTTTGAGTATTTTTTGGTGCTTCATGTTTGATTTGGACTAGGAGGAAAGTTTGAATGATGAAAGTAGAAGATGATGAAAGAGAGTGATTATCTTAATGAAAGAGAAAAATAAGGAAGGGTATTTTATAGAAGGAAGGGTTAGTGGTAATAAACAATGCATTAACTCCTATATGTAATTGCAAAGAAAGTTCTTGTAACATTTGGTGAGGGGAATTAGGTAAAAGTGTGAAACTACCTAGTTAACTCAAAATTGAATTTGAATCCTTTTCTGCCCTTTGTTTATTCATTTTTATTCTCTTGTTTGTCCATTTTGATGTGTAAACACGGAATCTGTATATGTCTTGACAAATGGAGAAAACAAAATGATGGCAGGTTGTCCATTTTATTATTGTTTAATAAAAATGTTCAACGGATCATTGAATAATAACATAAAATAAAAATGTTCAACAAAACGAGAAGAATTTTATTATTTTATTATAATATAAAGTGAATACACACACATAAAAGAACATTGTTGAGATATTCTAAAAATCACTTTGTAGTGTTTCTTTGGGTCAATTTAATCATTCATCAATTTTCTGAATACACTAAGGTCATCAAACTTTAAAATCATCCAAATAAAATCAGATTAACATACTCGTTAAGGACATTAGAGATGACTTTACCATAGTATGTAGTTTTGAAAGGTTGATCCAGACATACTCCCTTTGGTCTTGAATATTATTATAGGAAAAAAAAATATCAAATAACGTAAATGTATTTGATCATTTATTCATGCCAATATCTACACCTCAAAAATCCACTATCTAGAAATAAAAAATTAAAAAACCAATAAAACTTCATATAAAAAGGTTAAAAGTTTATAATATAGACAACAGTTAGATTAAAAAAGTTTATAAAAAATTGTTAGGTCAAAAGTTTATAAATGCATGTATAAAACTCACACGCATTTATAAAGCATACATGAAATACAACATCATAAATAACTCACCTGCATTTATAAAACATCAAATACCAACAGTTTGATCAAAAATTTGTTCAAACAACTGGTTGCTCACATGCATTTATAAAGCTCACAATCAGATTAAACGTATATAGATATAGATTATCTCTATTTATTTTTCGGTAAATCTAAAATTATTTAATATGCTATTAAGATGTGATAAAATTAGTGTTAATTAATTTAATAAAGTTGATACATAAATTCATGTTAGGCTAACGACTTTGACATTTTACCTCATGAACAAAATTGACTTTGATACTTACCGAAAACGAAGAATTAATATACCAATAATATTAAGAGTCAATGTAAAATGGCATTAGGTTTGTTTTTTTTTTAGGGATGTAAAATGGCATTAGGTGATGATTAAATTGTGTTTGCATTTCTTCAAAAGATAAAAACTTCCTTTATACTTAATCCCGTTTATAATTAATTAATTTCAAGTTCATAAAAATATAGTAATAGGTATGCATACCGGATACATATCTATTATTACTTAAAGTTAAACCGTAAGCAATATTTTGCCATAGATTTATCCTAATTTCTCTGCTTAATTTTACTATAATAACCCTATTTAATTTAAACAAAATATTAATTGTTATGGAAATCAAAATAAACAAATCGCTCCATCAAAATAAACAAATCACTCCTAATTTTTCTGCTTAATTTTACTAAACAGATCGCAAAATAAACAGATCCTCTTATTCTTATCCATAACAAAAAAACAACAGATCGCTCCTATTATTTCCTTTTACTAAAAAACAAAACAAAATCATATCCAAACTAAATATCAAGATCGTTTCCTATTTTTGTGATACGTTTACCTCCAACCTAAACTAATTATCCTATTTTTATGAAAAACAAATCAAAATTATTTTCAACCTAATTATCATATTTTTATTGAAAACAAAGCAAAATCGTTTCCAAACTAATTATCCTATTTTTATTGAATACAAAGCAAAATCGTTTTCAAACTAATTATCCTATTTTTATTGAAAATAAAGCAAAATCGTTTCCATCGTTTCCTTTCTGGTACTCTTAAACGTAATCACTCATGTTTATCGAAACAAATCGCCCTAACCGTTGCTAAACAAATAAAATTTGTCTCTTCTCTCATTTCTCCTAGATTCCCATCGCTTCCTTTCATACCTTCTTGGTTCATCTTCTCTCTCTATTATGTTCTCATCGCCTCCACTTCTGGCACCGTGGTCGGAAGACCACCGTCGATGGAGGTCTACAATTTGTTCTTTCTCAATTTCTTATTCAATTTTTTCTTTCTCAATTTGATATCGATTTTGGTTTACAATTTAAATGACAATTCCATTGTTAGTTATACTATTCCAATTCCATTTTGATTTTGGTTGATGACACTACTACAAAAATGGCCTTACATAGCGCTTTTTTTTTGCTTTAGATAGCGCTTTAAGAGCGCTACTGTAAGTGGCGCTGGTAAAGGTAATATAGCGCTTTTTTTCAGTATAAAGCGCTATCTAAGGGAAGGTTTATGTAGCGCTTTATGCCAAAAAACGCTAGCAAAGGTTCTCGTCAGATAGCGCTTTCAAAAATAAATGCTATGTAACACTAGCTTTAGATAGCGCTTTTTATAGGAAAAAAGCGCTAGGAAAAGCATTAATTTTTTTTTTGTCAATTTTTTTTATTTTTACAGATAACGTTTTTTATTAATTTAAAGTAAAATTTATATATATAATTTTTCTAAGGGAAATATATATATTTTTGGCACATTATAATTGAGACTATTATTTATCAAATAAAACTTAAAACATATTAAAAAAAATATGTATATATAGCATAAAAGTCACAAATGTATAGTCACTAATATGGTAACATGGATATCTCTAAGTTACAACTAATCAGTTAACATAAAGATCAAAATCTTCTATGGTAGCATGCAGTCTTCATCTATCTTCTTGGTCATCTCAACATTTTTATCCAAAACAAGCAAACGAATCATTTCCAAATTTCGTTCACTCTCCTCCACCTGAATATATAGCAGAAAACACCATTAAGCAATACGTAACTATATTATATTATAGACAAATTCAAAGTACTATTGATCATGAGTACAAATTAAAGCAAGATTATAAATTAAAAACACTACCACTTCTAGCAAATATATTTAGAAACATGAAACTCACCTTATCATAAAAATATCATAAACTTTTACGTTGATCATGAACTGGCAACATTCTTCTTGGATTTCTATTAGTTTATCCTTTGAGTTTGTCACACACTTGAAACCATCAATGTACTGCATATATTATAACAAAAAATAACAATGTTAATAAACTTAATTATATACAAATATTATACTTTAATATAAAAATAACATACCAACATTGCAATCTCATTTAGTTTTGAAATGAGAATCTCTTTCACAAACCTCATCACATAGTACCCGCAATCTATACCATTTTCTTGGCGAGGACACTACAAAAAATAAAATAAGTTTGTATCAGTAAAATTATTTATATTGTTCATGCACTAATTTTTTAAGGTTGTTATGTTATATTATTAAACTCGTACTCGAACCCATGATATGTTTGTTCTCACAGACTAGTTGCAGTTTTGAATATACTAATGGAAGTTTAGGCAGTTTTTTGGCAGTTTTTCTTTCCAACTAAGTTCAGAACCAATCTAAGATTATACTAGTGTTATGTAAGTTTTTCTTTTACAGACTAATCACATAAACCATCAAATATGAAAAGTATGCTATAGTTGTTTCTATTAATTGGTAATCTAACCATGAGAGCAAGCGAAAGAAAACTAACTACCCTCTACCTTAAATTCAAGTTCACATGAAACCAAAAGGCCACCAATATAAAGTCATTTCAAGCATAGATGCATCATTCACAATAAAATCAATTTCAAATAGTGAAGGTATCATGGAGGAAAATCAGAAGTATAATTTAACAACATTTAGACAACATCTAAAATAGAACAAACCTGGTTTTGTGTAGCTCGGAAAAACAAACGCAAGGAATGGTTTGCTAACAAATAGAATGGAACGAAAGGAATAGTTCAAGAGCTGCGAGTGAGACAACATCCATCCTAACAACATCGATTCAATCAAAATCCAAATTAATAATAAATATAACATAAAGTCAATATACAAATTAAGGTAGCCACATTATTTAGGTTTTTCTTATCAATATACAAACTAAGGTAGCCACATTATTTAGGTTTTTCTTAGGATAAAAATTAATTTAATTCATAAGATCCATAAGAAGCATAAATGTGACTTAGCAAAAATGTAAGTTGAAAGCAATTTTACCCACCACTGACATTTTTAAAAAACCGAACAAGATTTCAAAATACACATCTAGAATAATCGTATTTTTGTTCAAAAATACACATCTTACGGCACCAAAAAAATTGTTTATTCAGATTGTATTTTAATAATGTTTTTGAGTTCCTCCCATTATATTCATAATAGACCTTGTGTAGCCTATCCATGTAACAGTGTGCCCGGTACCATTGTTACCCTCTCAAAAATGTTAGTCCTACTAGAAGACGCATACTGTCAATAAACGATTCAGCAAGAATACAGATACAAATATATAAGGATAGAAATGAATTGCCATGAAAGACACCCTTT
>Ga0228710_1009900_pt1 | contig 13005 bp, 6 predicted proteins | sample MedpolnodulmetaG_FD_177995 | JGI IMG/M metagenome (GOLD analysis project Ga0228710, IMG submission 177995) | Root nodule microbial communities from Medicago polymorpha collected in Santa Monica, California, United States - pink nodules | ecosystem: Host-associated > Plants > Roots > Nodule...
GGGGGGGGTGACGAGACATATACCGAACTCAATAGGAAAAAAAATTGAACCCAAAATATAACACAGTACATCCCAAAGGGTTACAAAAAACAACAAGGAGCATACACGTACAATCAGTACAATTCAACGAGCTCGTGTACGAACTTGAAACTAAATTGCAACAAAGAGTAATAAATGAATGAATTAACCTAGTTCATACAAACTTGAACCTTTTCAATTGTGGTAATGAATCCTACCGCCAACGCGATAGTAGATCCACAAAGCAAACCACTTATTGAAACACATATCAACAAGTTTGTGCGGCCATTTCTAGCCTATTAATATGAATGCTAAGAGACGCCAACAAACAGAACCACTCCACAGAGAAGCCTCGAGGAAAAGATTTGTAACATATAACTAGAACAACCACTGAACCCGTTCCAACTCAGAAGAAAGGAACATATCCAGTTTGAACTGTTTGAATAACTGACCACCACAAGCACACAACCGCGACGATTTTAGAATTCCAACCAACCAGAACCACAAAGAGATGGCAGCAACACACACACACCAACCTGCATTGTTAACAAATCAAACAACGTGAATAGGACAACCACCGCATCTAGATATGAAGAATCCGGAGATGCATCGCCAATGGAAACAGACCACAAACACGCCTTCAAACCAAAGTAGAAAACATAGAGTTCTCAGCTCTTCAAAAGAACCAAAGTGGTCCGCCGTGGCAGAAGGCTCGCCGCTCGGCCACTTTAAACCCCTAAAGGGGTGAAGGGGGTGACGCCAAAGGAAACCGACACACCACTGATAAAGCCGCTACATCTTGCCGTCCCATTTGGATTGGAGGGAGAAGGGGAAAGAAAATAGTGAAGTTCTATTTAAGTGATGAGTTTGTGAGATTGTTTCGTCCCTCTAGTTGTTGAGTTTTACCTGCAGATCACACTAAGATTATACACAACTCTAAGAGGTGTAGGGTCGTTAATCCTATAGGATTGAGTAGGCCATCGCACGGAGTATTAGAGTGGGGTCTTACTCTCTCAGAGGTAATTGAAACATAAAAGAATTTGAATTCATTAATTGTCATCTAAAGGCTCCAACTTCGTCTATGAATCTTAGAAGTTCATCACATACCCTTTTTTACCTTAGTAATTCTGCATACAAGCAACCCTATCCCGTCTACCTTACCAAGGGAAAGGATACAAATTATCATGCAACGTTCAGAAAAGTATGACCAGAAGTATTTTCTGATGTACCTAAGTATGTCACACTCACTAGGACTATCAAAAGCATCATTAAATTTGCATAAAAATATTAAATAGATCTCATAAGATAACTGAATAAAATACATGAATTAAAAAATCCAACAAACAAGTAGAGGTTCATCTTAGAATCATACCCAATTAGGGTTTAGTTACTCATGGTAAAGACAAATTACGAAAGAAATATAACATACTCTAGAGAGAAGAAGGTTGAGTAGAAACTCCTCCCTTGATGCGCCTAGAGCTTGCCTTCCTCTTGAACCGCTTCGTTCTAAAAGAATAATTCTGAATGAGAAGAGTTGTATTTACAGGCTAAATTCTCAGTGGGTTTGGGCTGAAAAATTGTTTGGTTTCGGGAAAACTAAAATTACATGACTCAATATGAAAACATTACCAAATATCTCATAGACCATAAACAATTGTTCTAAAACTTCTCTAATTTGAGTTAAATTAGAACTAAAATGACTGAAAAATAAGCTGATAATAACGTAAGAAGACATACTGTTACTCCACTTAATATAATTTATTAAGTGGAGAAAAAATGTGTAGAGAGAATTTGTGTTTTCGTAGCCTCCATTTTCTATAAGCATGAAAAGCTTTCATTCCAATAAAAATGTCTATATAACTTGGTTTTAAATAAGTGAAACACTATCCATATTATATATAACATGATTATTTTTAGGGATGGCAAAACGGATTAACCCGCCAGTTCTGCCTCGTTAATAACCCATTTAAAACGGGACAGGTGGAGCAAGCCAAGTTGAAGTGTAGGGTTAAAAATATCACCCGTCATATTTTATGACGGACCGATGGATTAAGTCTTCAATGTTTTTTTAAAAAAAGTTTGTTAATTATAAACTTCATACAAACAATGTAAAAGTTTAAAATATATAAATGTCAGACAATTTAAGAAAATCAAAATATCTAACTAATGAATCCACTAAAAATATGGAAATTATCATTCGAACATATGAATCACATCATCTAAAAATTTATAATAAGCCATCCACCATAAAAACTTGTGAGTTCATCAATTGACTAACTATTAAAAACATGAGTTAAAATTATGAAGTAAAAGTGATTAAAGTAAATGACTTTCTTATCTCTACTCTGTTGAGGAGAAAATTAGAAAATTAACGGTGACTTATAAATAAAAAGGTTTAATATGTTTTTAGTTCCTACAAAATTATAATCTATCAATTTTAGTTCCTAAAAAAAGTATTCACTTTTAGTCCCTATTTGCATTTTATGGGGAATATTTTGGAGGACTAAAAGTATTAATTTTTTGTAAAAAGTTTTCAAAATAGAGAATATTTTACAAACTACAATATTATGAATGACTATAGTTACCATTCAAATTTTATAGGGACTAAACTTAAAAACATGTGTTTTTGCAAGGACTAAAAATATATTTAAACCTAAATAAAAAGAAATGAAAAAAGAGTTAGTCCTCGCCCACAATAAGTGACTCATTTGTAAAAAAACATTGTCCCAAAATGAACGCTTCATTTCACTTTTCAATGTAGTGTTAATTACATTTTTCCAATTATACTCTCTAATACTAATTACATCATTTTCAATTTAATATTTTTCATTTTACATTTATGATAATGATGAATGCATCAATATTTGACAATAGTATTTAGAATATTTTTCACTCTCTTTCACTTATACATTTTTCTTAACAGTTCACTCATTGTGAGACGACATATTTTTAATCTCAACCTGAAAGGCCAATGTCTGCCTTGTTTTATAGTGGGTTAAGCAAACGGGGGGCACAACCACTGACAGGTTCAAATTCTCAATTCACCCCACTTAAATAAATGGATTAAACTGGTCGGGCAGTCTAACCCGTTTTATCATCCCTTATTATTTCTTTAAATTCAATCATGAAGATTTTAACTATATGTTGTATTCAGTTAGTCCCAACTCCCAAGATTGAAGTTTTTGTTGTTGTTATCTTGTAGGAAGACTATGGAACAAGTTAAGATGACTTTTCTTTACACAGACAGAAGTTTCCGACTTACTTCAATCCGTACCCATCACCGGCCAACTCCCCGTATTGTTGAAATTGGTCATTCTATTTTGTTCTCTGTTTCAATTTCTAGTGACAGCGTGGGTGAATGAATTCTGAATTCTATTCATGTCATGGATAAAAATTTATCATTTGTCACCTCATGTTTGTTTCCCTTTTAAATATTGTATGCATGTGCTGTTAGAATATTTTATAATTTAATTATATTCAAATGTCATTAAATGGGTAAATATCTTTATAATTATTATATTGGTTATTTTCTTTCAATTTTTTTATTATATTGGTTATTTATTAAAAATAAAGTAAAAAAATTAATTAGATTTCTATTTAGATATAATTAGACCTTTGATTGATATAAACTCAATATAAGTGAATGTCTGGATGACTCATTAACGAAATACTGGAAAATCCTAATAATCATAACACTATAAGTGACCATGATCCTCAATACATTATACATGACATATATTCTCTTTTCTCCCTAAGAGAACTTGAGGCATAAATGTATCAGTTGAGAAGAAACAAATCAGCCGCTACTAACTTTTCTGACATGTTTCATATTGCGGCTGGATAACTTCTTTATCATGTATCTAGGTATTCCTAATACCTTTAATATATATCTTTAATAAATCAAACATGTTGTAGATCCGATCATAATCATGTTTAATGTATTATTTGTTTCCGTTAATGATTTATATTTTGTTATATATTGTATTGAGCATGTCTTATGAAATTGATCTTTATTTAGACTTAATTCCAACTTACACGCTGCTGTTCATATTTAGAGATCTTTCATTCTACTTGTTTTGTTATCCGTCCACAAGTATAAAGTAGCAAAATGTCGATTCGCCTTGCAATGTGTATTTTTCTTGATTATTTGTGATGGTCAAAAGGGTTACCGTTCCTGTGATATTTGAAGTCCATCATTTATCTTGTCCTACTCTTTTTCTGGTCAAAATCTTGGCATTTTCTTAACTAGTTGCGAAGAAAAAAAAATTTAAGACAACAATGGTGGTGTGAAACCATCTCTTCCATTTTGGTCAAAAGTTAAATTTTCTTTATCCTTGTCTTTAAAATTTTTCACTTAAAAGACAAAAATTGGACAGTAAGTATGTTGAGTATGCCATCAAGCATCTTTCTTCATTTCTTCTCCTATTTCCATTTCCATGTAAGTAACACAATTTTAATTTGGCATCATCCTCATTCAATAAAGAACTTAACCTAATTTTCTTAGTATAAATATCAACAACAAATTCAAAACCAAAGCAAGAGAAGGGAAGAAAAAGAGGGGAGAACTAAAGAAAGAAGAAGACATAACCAAAGAAAGGGGTCTCCACCATCACTTCATACATCTATCTCCCGTAATCACAAACAATCAACAGACAACTAAGATTTAGCACATAAACGTAGCTAGCACACCATAACTCCAATAAAAACTAGCCACCATACTCTTGTTCATTTTTAAGCATCGTGTAAACTCATCATCTTTATTACCATATGACAAAACTACAAAGCCAAGATAAATCCAACAACTTTTAACACTAATGCACTACTCGTCTACTCTCCCACCTTCATGACACCGAAAATTTCAATTCCAATGCTGTACTTAAAGAGCCATCCCTTGACCTTCAGATCATCAGTACACAATCAACCCTTCCAAAAATATCACAAATTTTACAACACCGCTTCACTCACCTACCTTCCAAAGAGGGTCATTCTTTTGCCAAATATACAATGAAATTCGACTTCTATATTCCTATGCACAAAAGAAACAATTTTCAACACCAACAATTTGGTTTTCAATTTGTTCACAAAGAATCTCAAACTCCATGGACAAACAATCACCATTCACCCATGCGAGAGCCACTTAATTTAGCGCGTGCTCCACTATTACATTTCCCTATTTTAACTAAACACAATCAATTGATAACTCAAGATCAAACACCAAAGGTTAATATTCTGCTTCATTTGTGTCCATCAAGCCTACTTATGTTGCAAATTTTGCTAGAGTTGTGCCTTTATTGTTAGCATACTCCATAACACTACAAGAAAATGGTGGAATTACAAACTAAAATATAAGTTTGATGTCTTTATTGTTAGCCTACTTATAAGTTTGATGTCTTCCAATATGACATTAAACACAAACTAAAATATAATGGTGGAATTACATAAGTAACAATATATGATATGATATTTCATTTATTTAATTCATTACATACATAGAAAGATGGAAATAACATGTGCACACATGGCACAATTATTCATAGTAAACTATATTTAGCTGCATATTTTTTTTAAACTATCAATTTATTCAATTGAAACTTGTTTGATATTTAGATGATTTGTCAGGATTAAAGAGACCAAAATGTTGTTCAGTTGCTGCACCAGTCTTCTGATTTTCATCAAACATGGCAAACAAGTAAGTCTCAATAGCTCCGGGTCTCTTAGGAGTCCCATTCTTGACGTGATTGATCAAATTAGTATAATATGTGGAAGCATTGTCAGTTGAGGCACTATCTCCACCATCAGATGGCCATCCACTCTCGGACACAACTATGTTCACATCGGTACCCCCAACTTTCTCAAGAGCAGCATATACTGAGTCTAACTGGGCATCAAAGAGGTTTTTGTACCCAACATCATTGTTTTCTTGTTGCTTAAAAAGAGCATAGTCAAGAGAAATGCTTTGCTTATTACCGATATAAGCGAAGTACGGATACACATTGGCAAGAAGTGGTGCTCCATTGTTCTTTAGAAAGTCTATTATTGGTTGTAAATATTGTTTTGCTTGGTCAGTGAAAACACCATCATTGGGTGGATATGAATTACCAATCAAAGTCATGTCAATTGCTGTTGAGACCTTGATTTGTCCTTGTAAATTTGCAGATGAAATTGCATTTTGAATGTTTTGCATGGCAGTGGCAATGTATTGAGCTTCATTGTCATTAGGTTTAATTTCATTTCCAACAGTGATGTACTTGATTTTTACATCTTGAGCATAGGGTGTCACATATTTTTGGACCCAATTTGTAGCTTCATTGCCATCTGTAAGAGAAGAAAGGGTTTCCTTGGCCACATCAAGGATCAATTCTATGTTGGAACCTTTAAGGGCTTGAAGGGCTTGTTCGTCTGGGGAGTATATTCGCATTTTGTCAATGCCATTTGACTTGTATAAATCCACAACTTCTTGCCTTGATGCTAGATTATTGCCAAGCATTCCATAGCAAACTCCTACGGATTGCACAACTGCATAACAATAACGAACCAAGTGTGAGTCGTTGCAAATGACAAATTTTGGGGTTTATGATGCACATGTACGCGTTAGGTAGGGGTGTTTATGGGTTGGGTCAACCCAAAAAACCCGGTCAAACCCACCCAAAAAACCCAAAAAAATGTGTTGGGTTAGGTAATTGGGTGGGTATGGTTTCTAAAAAGGGAAACCCATAAAAATAAATGGGTTTCGGATAAAATCAGACTCAAACCTAAAAGATCCATTTACACGATAATGTTAATATTTTTTATCTTTATTTTCATAGGGTAGAAGAAAGTTATATTTCCAAAACATACACATTGTACCATATATATTGAAAATCAAAATATATTAGGGTTGCAAATTAATATGTTGCACTTTTTGGTTATTTTGATACTAATGCAATTTTATGTCAAGCAACTTTAGTTTTTTGCAAGTATTTTATGATGGAGTTTATTATTTGATATTTTATGATGTATCAAATTATAGTAAAATAAGTTAAACATTTTTTTAAGAAAATTAAAAAGTAGAGTACTATTTTAAAACAAAATTATGAGAACTTGTCATTTAGTCATTTAATATTAAAAAAACAGAAAAATAAGCAATGTAACCCATTACCCAATCTAGCCTAACCCAAAAATTAGTGGGTTTGCCCAAACCCAATCAATAGTATAACGGGTGGTTATTTTACCTCACCCAAACCGAAGTATTCTATTTAGTTTGGTTTTGAGTTTGACCAAACTCAACCCAAACCCATCCACAAACACCCCTAACGTTAGGTAATAATGCGTAGAATAAGATACAGTAGTTTAAAATAAATTAAAGTAGGAGTACGTCAATAAAATTTTTGAGTTTTTATATAGTATACCATGGGAGGACTAAATTATTCAATTCACATCACAATAATAAGTTTAAAAGTAAAAGATTGTGTTTAGTTATGATAACATGCTTAAATACACAAATAATATTATAATAATACATCAAAAATCCACAAACTTCACTCACAACGAAAGAACTAAAAAAGTATATCGTCCCAAAAAAGTATCATACGTGTACCAGTACAAGTACTTAACCTCTTTATAAATACACTTGCTTGAGAGGTTGATAGTTAGTTTGTTAGGCAAGAAAAAAATTTGTTAGCAAGTTGGACACTGAACCTCAATCTTATTTATACTTTTTCATCGTCCTAACCTATAATACAAGTAACCTACAAATTCAGAATTGTAAGTTATTAAATTAAATTACTATATATAAAATAATTGTCCAAAGTGAGCTGGACTTCAATTTAAAAAAAAAATCATTTTTAATATTTGTGATTTTCTTTTTTGGTGACCGAGGTTTGAACTCCGAACCTTATATATATTATGCATCATCCTACCAACTGAGTTAAGTTCACAAAGACAATATTTGTGATTCTATCTACTCGGATATAAACACAATTGTGTCAAAGTAAAAAAACATGTAGATGCACGAATGAGAAATGAGATTCCTTTTCTAATAACACTTATTCTATCATTTTGTAACAACTTTTGATCTCAAACATACATTATGTTCTTTTTATTATTTTGATTTTGTATCAATACCTACTTTTCTTTATATATCCTTGATTGTTTGATCAATTGTCCCGCAAATAGCTCAAATAACAAACCTCTACGGAAATTTGCATTCCCATTGAGCAAAATGTCGGTTGACAAAAATGGAATTGCAATCAAGATATACTTTTAGTTTTGAATATTCCACTTACACACTAAAATATTAGGTTCGTGCTAACGTGTGCTCTAAGACACAAGTTGAACATATAAAAAAAGAATTAAAACATAAATTTTATATTAAAAAAACAAGTTTTTAAACAAGTTTTTGAATGTACAAGTTTCAAAATTAAATTTTACATTTGACTTCTAAACTTGTGCCTTCATGATACAAATTAGCATTTTCTATAATATTATAATGTTAACTCTCATAATTGACAATTTATTGTGTTCCTTGAAAGGTAGACATAATCATTTGGACCTTATTTTATTGAAGTTACACATCCTTAAGGGTGAAGCCTCACACTTATGAGGTAGGTGTATGGCTACCTAGAAATATGATAGTGCTATAGAACACACATACATAAATATTAAATACTATATTTTAAGTCTATAAAATTTTAAATTCTAAAGTTATAGGCCCTATATTTTTCAAAAAATAAAAAAAAAAAGTTTAGGCACTACATAAATTTTGTTAAATTTTTTTTCTATTTTATTTTTAAAAGAATAAATACAAAACTAACACTCAATTTAAAAAAAAAACAAATAGAAATAAAATTGGACAAATTTATTTAAAGACTAATCTCAAAAGTTGTAATTTTATAGGACTGAAATATATTTGATCATATAAGTAATATATACAATAATATGAATAAATACAAAAAAAAATGACAAAAAATTGATACAATAATAACAAAACAACAATATGATGACATCATTTGCCTAAATTAAGATTTTATATTTTTATTAACTTACTTGGTCAAATAAGCTTCATCATTATAAGGAATAATTTTGTGACTATGAGTAAAAAAGAAACTAATTCACCTTTCGACCCTGTCCAAATGTTTCTTATTTAAGCCAAGTAATAATATATTAAATAAAAAATGGGGGACATTAGACCTGACTCAGGTACAACCTAAAATAGGAATACATCATGATAAATCAAACAAAATGGTGCAACCCTAATCTATACTAACAAAAATTCACACGTCATGAGTGCAACCCAACGAACCCACCGAAACCAACTTCCAAAGAAATATGATGAAACAAAGAAGACTTCACTATTAATAGTAAAATTTAAGAAAATATTATATTTATTCTTAATTTTTTTTATTAATATAAAATTTATTATTCTTGATAAAAAAAAACATTATTTCACTACTAGGAACAACAAAACTAGGGAGGGAAATTAGTGATGGAAAAAATAAAATCCCTCACAAATTCTTAGGTTTCATAATTTAGTGACGGAATTAGAGAGGGATTTTATGTTTTCCCTCACTAAATTTCCCTCGCTAATTTTTGTTTTTTTAGGAAATTTACCGAATATGGTAACGATCCATTTTGAACAATTTTTGAGAGGTTCATATTAGATGCATCCTTAAAATATAAATTTAGCTCCGTCAAAAAAAAAAGATTAGCTTCGCCACTACACAACCTTTCAAAAATTTATATATACTAAAAGTTATTAAATAATTATTTTTAAATAAAAATTAATTAATTTTTCAACATCAAATAGTTTATAACACACATATTCAAAATAATTTATAAAACAAACATATAACAATACTTGTAAAAATATGTATAGAGTGGGTAGAGATATCTTCATAAAAAAGAGAGTGCATATGCATGTAATTAAGCAAATCATTAGGCTTTAACAATAGAGACATATGCAAACAAATATGTTGATGCTCACATTAATATAAGTCAAATCCTTGATATAAAAATATATAAACAAAATGATGTTCGAGTTAGCATTCTTAAACATATCATGAAAAGCAAAAGAAAAATTAAATATAATGCAATACAGACCTGTAAATTTTAGTCCAATGGACAGTATACCAACAAGTAGAAAAATGATAGACATGATCGATCGAAGAGTTTCTTTTTAAGAGTGTATGCTTGAATTATACCAAAGTATAAACCAAGTATATATGCAGCTTTGATATCTTTATTCCACCTACTAGTCCATATTTATATGCATAATAATAAGAAGAAACAAATACTATTGCCAGCACTAATTGCAGGGTTAAAGACTCTGAGCCCCGTCAATCACTCAAAGGAAAATTAATGCTATGGTTTTTAATTCCAACCATTTTTACTGGTGAAAACGCATAAATTGTTGATTGATGGCCAAATGCATACAAGACTAATGTTAATCAGCCGTCATTGATTTTGTATACTTGTCAGTTAGCTTAGCTACGTGAAGGAAGGGAAATCTTCTTAATTGTATAACTTATTCAGTACGTTCAAAATTTGAATTTTTTTATTGTTGTTATTTTGTGGGGAAGTCTATGGAACTAATTAAGATGACGTGAAAAATTCATATGGTTATTTGTAAGTGACCGAATTTCGTAACAAGTCATTAGTTTTGTATCAACCTACGTACAATTCTTACTGACAGTTCTAACAGGTGTGTTTGATGTAAATGTGTCAAGACTCCGATACAACACCAATGGTGTGTTTAATGTCAAATATGTGTCAAGACTCCGATACAACACCAATACATACGATTACTTTTAATCAACTTATTTTTTTAAAAAATTATTAGTATTTTGACAGATCCATGTTAGTATTGTGTCTGGTACATATGTCTATTTAGTGCTTCATATGTCATTATCACACTTGTTTGAGACTTTTATTTAGAGAAGCAATTCACTTAAATGTGTATCTGTCCACTAGTTTATAGTACCAACTTGAATGTGGTGCGGGCCATTTCAATTTCAGCAATGCTAAATAAAGTGAATAAAAACACTGCGAACGCATCACGAAATCAATAATGACTAACAAAAAAACATGAACGTCTAAGTTAGCAAAAGTACATCTTTTCATTTGGACAAAAAAACAAATATCTCCAACAAAAAATATGCACTTTTGCTAACTTAGACCTTCATGTTTTTTGTTGGTCTAAGTTAGGAAACCCCATTATATATATAAACTAGATCACCAGGTCTGATGTAGTATTTTTATATATATTTAGGTAAATTGGTATATGTAAATCGATCAATATTGATTAAAAACATAGACACAAAAATTATACAAACCATTTAGAGATAAAACTAATTAGTGATTTATAATAGTATAAAAATTCTTCCAAATACCCATTATCAATATTATCTATCATAAATTATCCCTTTTTAAATTAACCCGTGTTAAATTCACTATAGTCCTTTCCAGTGTTTTAAAACTTGGATCGACCCGACCGGTCGGACTGCAGCGGTTCAGGCAAACTACTAGATCGGATGTGCAATTAACCCGTTGAAACCTGTGTGATCCGTTCGGGCCAGTGGACGGACCACTGAACCAGTTTAGCCCACCCGACCCGTTTTTCCAAATTTTTTTAAATAAAAAAGCAGGGCATATATAAAGACAAAAACTCTAGTAACGCATACTCCCAACTCAAATGCCATTTTCAACCGCCTCTCTCCTCTCCCATCTCAACCGATGAAGATGATGAATATGGATATCAAGACTATGACAAATTTGACTCCATGATCATAAATAGTTTATTGATTAATGAATTGTTATAACTTATTTGAGTTTCTGTTTTTTATTGACTATGCAACTTACTTGGGTTTGTAAGTCAGTTATATTTTGATTTCCAACAATGTTTAGAACATACTTTGTTTTAAAAGATGGAATCTGAATTAGAACTTATTTGTGAGGTTTTTTTATGCAGTACTATTGTTTAATGTATGATCTAATTTGAATTGGAATTATCTTTGTGATGTAGTTAAGAAATTAACTTGCAAACTTGCAGCTGTGAATATAATTTTTTTAATGTACGGACTTTAAATAGAAAAAAAAATGACAGGATTTTTTTTATCAAAATTTCATTCATAATGTGATTTTTGGTCATAAATATTTTTATATAGACCGGGTCAATAATCATGCGGTCCGATTAGTGACCCACTGGTTCAACCAGTGACCCAGTGCCTTGACCGGGTTGATCACCGGTCCGGGTTTTAAAACATTGGTCCTTTCTTCTCATCAAGGACAAATGATTGATTTACCCATTCAAAGCAATTACAGGAAGGACTGTCTTTAACAGAATATATAATTTCTTGCTACGGAGCCTGTAAAGGGGTTGTGGATACTGTTGTACGAACATCAGATGCTGGATATCTTACACGTCGACTTGTTGAAGTGGTTCAACACATTGTTGTACGTCGAACAGATTGAGGTACGATTCACGGGATTTCTGTAAATCCCCGAAATGGAATGATACCAGAAAGAATTTTGATACAAACATTAATTGGTCGTGTAGTAGCAGACGATATTGTGCTCGTGATTTTTGGGTATCAATCCATTGATTGGTATTGCACCTTCAATCTTTGAACTTTCTACTTTTATTTTTGGGAAGGGAAAAAGAGAGAAAAACCCTTAGAGATTAGGTCCGGGGGTTGGTTTCGAAAAGGGAAGGTTTGACGCACCCTAAACGACTACGGTATTCCGTAGGAACCTCTTGGCTAAATTATCTTGTGCTAATTATTCGCTTATTTTGAAAATTAATGCCTAAGAGTCTAAGTGAAAGAATGGAGGGAGAAGAAGTAAGATTTTGTTATTTTTTTATTTGATTTGGAAGGATTGGGTCATTTGCCTACATACCCACAAGTGGGATCAAAACCATTGTAGTTCACTCTCAAAAATTGTTTTTGTGAGTTAGGTTAATTTTATAATTTTTGAAAAGAGTTTTGAGAAGAAGAAAGAGGCCTCAAGGCA
>Ga0228710_1009901_pt1 | contig 13003 bp, 7 predicted proteins | sample MedpolnodulmetaG_FD_177995 | JGI IMG/M metagenome (GOLD analysis project Ga0228710, IMG submission 177995) | Root nodule microbial communities from Medicago polymorpha collected in Santa Monica, California, United States - pink nodules | ecosystem: Host-associated > Plants > Roots > Nodule...
TATTTAAAAAATAAAAGTGAACCCTCCCCTCCCCTCCCAAACCCTCAATCCAAACACACCCTTAACAATGTGGAACCACTAGCAATATTAAAATATTAGGAACTCAAAAAAAAATTAGCAACATAGAGCCAACGCACCATTACTAATATTGAGCTAGTCATCTATGGAGATAATGTGGCATCTACATGCGTGGGGGACAAGCAAGAGGAAAAGTGTACCATTCCATATTCAATACTTTTCTTGCATGAGGAGGACACACACTAGACTCTTCTTTCCTTCACTGTTTATATGCTTTTACTTTAATGGTTTTAGAATAACTTCAATCAAACATAAAAAGATACTGCCACATTGAGTGCAGCTCAATCATCATGCATTGGTTAAAGTATTAATAAGTCAGAAATAAACCATAAAATAAAGAGAACTCTGTTGTATCTAAGGAAAAAGAGCATCTGTGATTCCCAGCTGAGCTAAGTTAACTAGGAGGGTATTTGCATCTTGAGAAGTCTGCTAAGGGATCAGGTATGGTGCTTTTCCCTCTAATTATGCATGTACAAATTATGATTAGGTTGAATACATTGATCCTTTCATTTTATCTGATACTGAGATTTTAGTCCCTAAATTCAAAATTTAGATTTTTGGTCTCAAGTCTTACACAATATTTTTTGGGTCAAAAGGGAGTGATTTTTGGCCAAAAACGTGTTAATTTTATGTATTTTCTCTTCAAATTCGAAAGACTGTTTCTTTTGCCACCATGTTATCTTCTCACGCGTCCTCTAACTTTTCAAAACTACCCTCTTTAGGATTATTTTAATCTAAACTTCTTTTTGAAAGTATTTGGATTATATAATCTGAAACCCTTTCAAAAAACAGGATTTTGCTCTAGTTTTATTCAAAACTTGTAAATATACGATTCGAAAAATAAAATCCAAAAACCTATATTGCAAAGTCAACCAACCTATATTGGCAGAATTTTGCTCTAGTTTTATTTAATTTCTTTTTCATCATTTCCATCCTCCACCGTGTTATGCAAATTCAACCAACCTAGTGCCATGTATCGAAATAATAATCTTTCTCTTTAACATCAGAATCCTCAACATGAAGAGTAGCCAAAAACAAACTCAAATCTAAAACCTCAGACCCTTTAAAACACAACCCGTTTCTATGTTTTTTTAATCAAAACTAAACCCTCTAATTCACCTTCCAAAGTTTCCATATTCACCATAAAATACCCTAGTTTGAAACTTTTTCAGAGAAACACGCTACACTCAATTCCAAATCACCAATAACCACTAAGTTGTACACTCAATTCCAAATCACCAATAACCACTAAGTTGTAAAACTTTCTGTATTTTTTACTCAATAATTTGGGCCAAATATATAATGGAAGTATATGAAGTTACTCAAATTAATCATAGATTAAACAAAGTCGCACCAATATTCAAAGGTTACACAAAACATTCAAACATAAATTAAAAACATAAATTATCCAAGTGTTACATCAAGTCATATAACTACTAGGTAACAGGGCCACCCCTCCTCCTACGACGATAGATCATCGCCCATGTGACCACCACCCAATATGAGAGTTTTAGATTTTGTGTGCCGAGAGACGATTTTTTAGAAAAAACTTAACTACTGAAAATGCAGGAAGTTTCCGATTTAAGGTTATATGTGGGAAGGGTGCAAATTATATAATCTGAAAACCTTCAAAAGGTAGTTCACATTGAATATCCGAGCATGAGTATTTTTAGAATATAGTAGGGTGGTGAGAAGAGAATATATGATGGAAAAAGAAATAGCCAATTCAAAATTAGGATGAAAAATTCACCACTTTTGTGCCCAAAGTTCACACATTTTTGGGTCAAAAATTTGTCATAAGAGCAAAACTACAACAATGTGTGAAACTCGAAACCAAAAATCTGAATTTAAAAACAGAGGGACTAAAAAATTAAGGGTCAAATGAGTGGAGGGACTAAATCTTAGAGATTTTAAAAATAGAAGGGCCAAAATTGTGGATTTACTAAAATAAGAGGACTAAAATTGCATTTAAGCCTTTTATGCATTGTCTCTTCAAATCCGAAAGGCTATTTCTTATTCCACAATACTCTCTTCTCATACACCCTCTCTAACTTTTCAAAAATACTCTCTTTCGAATTATATAATCTAAATGTATTTTTGGGTCCTATATATGATGGAAGCATATGAAATTACTCAAATTAAATATTGATTAAACAAAGTGGCACCAGTATTCAAAGGTTACACAAAACATTCAAACATAAATTAAAAAACAGAAATTATCCAATTGTTACATCAAGTCATAAAACTATTGGGTAGCAGAGCCACCTCTGATCCTATGGCAATAGATCACCGACCAGGTGACCACCGCCCAATACGATAGTTTAAGATTTTGGGTGGTGAGAGATAATTTTTAGAAGAAACCTAACTACTAAAAATGCAGGAAGTTTTTTAGAATATAGTAGGGTGTGTGATTATATAATCTGAACACCTTCAAAAAGTAGTTCACATTATATAATCCAAGCAAAAGTATTTTTAGAATATAGTAGGGTGTGTGATAAGAGAATATGATGGGAAAAGAAATAGCCAATTCTAAATTAGGACGGAAATTTCATCACTTTTGGGTCCAAAATTCACAAATTTTGGGGTCAAAAATTTGTATTAAGACCAAAACTGCAACAATGTGTAAATCTCGGAACCAAAAAGTAGTTCATTCTTTGGGACCAACGACATTTAAGCATTATGATTAACACAACTGGATGTTTTAGTGTTGAATTTTTTTGGCAAACCTAAATAGGTAGTTCAGTCTTCTTTAATGTTAGATTTTGAGTGTGTCAAACTTTGATTTTTTTTTTCTTCTCATAATCTAACAACTAAACAACCCTAACCATTTCTGTGTTTGATAAATATTTTACTAACTATGCACATGATTCTATTGTTAGGCTTCCTTTGATTCAATGGCAGATATTGTTATCTCCATTGTTGCTAAAGTTGCTGAATATTTGGTTGAACCGGTATTCCGCGAAGGAAAATACCTTCTTTGTGTTAATAAAGTCATCAAAGGACTTGAAAATGAAAGAAAGGAGTTGATATTTGAAAGAGATAACTTGTTGGATCGAGTTCAACGAGCCAAAGAAAGAACTGAAATTATTGAGAAACCCGTGGAAAGGTGGTTAGATGATGTGAAGAGTCTGTTAGAAGAGGTGGAAGCTTTGGAAAAAAGGATGGGAGCAAACACCAGGTGCTTTCAAGGAGATTTTCCAACATGGAGAAGATATCGTTTGAGCAAGCAAATGGTAAAGAAGGTACAGGCAATGGAAAATTTGAAGGACAAAAGCAATATTGATCCATTTTCTCACAAAGCTCCTCTTCCAGGCATTGAATACGAGCCCTCTGAAAATTTTATTTACTTCCAATCAACAAAGGTGGCATACACTCAGCTCATGGAGTTACTACTTGACGATTGCATCCATATGATAGGAGTGTATGGAATGGGTGGATGTGGGAAAACAACTCTTGTTACTGAAGTTGGAAAGAAGGCTGAGGAATCAAATATGTTCGATAAGGTTATCTTAATCACAGTGTCTCAAACTCCAAACGTTAAAGACATTCAAGGAAAAATGGCAGGTATGTTAAACTTGCCACTCAATGAAGAAGACGAAGTCGAAAGAGCAAAACGGTTGTGGTTGAGTTTGAAACAAAAAAAACGAATTCTTGTCATAGTAGACGATTTGTGGAAAGAGTTTGATTTGACGAGTATAGGGATTCGCATAGACAGTGTTAACAAGGGAGCATGGAAAATACTTGCAACCACTCGTAATCAGCAAGTATGCGCTTCAATGGACTGTCAAAAAATTATTCATTTGGGGCTCTTATCTGAACATGAATCTTGGACTTTGTTCCAAAAGCATGCAAAGATTACAGATGAATTCTCTAAATCATTGGATGGTGTGCCACATGAACTCTGCAATAAATGTAAAGGACTGCCTTTAGCAATTAAAACTGTGGCGTCTTGCTTAAAAGGAAAACGCAAAAAAAGTGACTGGGCTGTTGCACTATACAAGTTAAGGAATTCAGCGGAATTCGATGATCACGATGAAGGAGTGAGAGTTGCTTTAAGTTGTCTTGAACTAAGCTATACACATATACAAAACAAGGAAGCAGAGTTGCTCTTTTTGATGTGTTCTATGTTTCCAGAAGATTACAACATATCAATAGAAGATTTATTCCTATATGCCATTGGACTCGGCGCGGGAGGAAGACATCCACTGAAGATATCAAGGAATTTGATTCAAGTTGCCATAGACAAACTTTTAGAATCTTGTTTGCTGATGCCTGCTGAAGACATGGAGTGTGTGAAGATGCATGACTTGGTTCGCGAAGTGGCCTTATGGATAGCAAAGAGGTCAGAGGATCGCAAAGTTTTGGTAAATGTTGACAAACCTCTCAACACCTTGGCAGGGGACAATAGTATACAAAATTATTTTGCGGTGTCATCATGGTGGCGCGATGAAAATCCAATTATTGGTCCATTGCAAGCTGCAAACCTTGAAATGTTTTTGCTACACATAAATATTGGTATATCACAAAGTTCCTTTGTATTACCAAATTTACCATTTGAAGGTATAGAAGGGCTCAAGGTTTTTTCTCTTACAATTGATTCCTACCTTGATGCACCATTCTTATTGCCTCCATCAATCCAATGGTTAACAAATGTTCAAACTCTGTGCTTGAATGGGTTGAAGTTAGGTGACATTTCTTTTGTAGCAAGGTTAACAAGGCTTGAGGTTCTTGACTTGCGACGTTGTAAATTCAATGAACTTCCTTACGAAATAGGAAACCTCAAAAGACTGAAGCTAGTAGATTTGTCAAGATGTTATATTTACCAAAAAACCTACAATGGAGCATTAGGGAGATGTTCACAACTAGAAGCGTTTTACTTTTCTCCATTCTTCATAGGTGGACCTCCTGATAAGTTGGTTAGCGAGATGGTTGTGGATGTTGGTACTCTCTCAAAGTTGCAGTGTTTTTCAATACACTGTTTGTTTCAAAAAGCTTATCCTAGTAGGGATGGGACAAGATCTCTAAGCGTATATGGTTTAAATATTTGCAAATTAAGGGCATCCAAAGAGAATATCCTACAGAAAGCTGAAAATGTTACTTTTGAACGCCTCCGTGGAGGATGTAAAAATATCATCCCAGACATGGTTGAAGTTGTGGGAGGCATGGGTGATTTGAATTCTCTTCAGCTTATTCTATGCCCAGAGATAGAATGCATCTTCGATATAACCTCTAATGCCAAGATAGATGATTTGATTCCCAAGTTTGTCGAGTTAGAACTCGAGTACATGTATAACTTGACAGGATTGTGTCAAGGTCAACCACTACAAGTTCTATGCTTCTTTGTGAAACTAGAAAAACTTGTAATAAAGCGCTGCATGAAGTTACACGTAATGTTTCCATGGGAATGTAACTTACAGAATCTCAAAATCCTCATCTTAGAGTATTGCAAGTTTGGTGAAGTACTCTTCTCAACATCCGTTGCTCAAAGTCTGCAAAAATTAGAAGAGCTGGTAATATGTGAATGTCGTGAATTGAAGCTTATAATTGCTGCCAGTGGAAGAGAGCATGATGGTTGCAACACAAAAGAGGATGTAGTTCCAGATCAAATGAATTCTCATTTTCTCATGCCTAGTCTAAGGAAAGTTACGATTGATAATTGTCCGTTGTTAGAGTCGATATTCCCAATCTGTTATGTCGAAGGACTTTCACGGCTGAAATCGATAGAAATAACAGAAGCACTCAAATACTGTCGTTCATCTCACCAATACCAGAACCACACCATGCTTCCTCAATTGGAAGTTCTCAAACTCAGTTCTCTTGACAATCTCATTGGGATGTGTCCCGAATACTGTCATGCAAAGTGGCCATCTCACTCTTTGAGGCATCTTGTTGTGGATGGTTGTCCCAAATTGGCTATGTCATGGATCGTTGTGATGATACGCTCTGATCATAGTCAACATAGTCGAAATGAAGTATGTTCTTGCAGAAGCATAATTTATTTTGTTTTATTTCAAGTATTTATCCAAATTTGAATTTTACTAGCCACATTTCCATTCGGCCTCCCATGCTTTATAATTTTTTGTTAGTTACACCACCAGCTAATTGATATTTCATTTTCAGAACTTGCCCCTAAAACTGGAATTGGAATTAACCCATTTGCCTCAATTGAACTCCATATCATGGTTGGGTCCTACAACTCCAAGACAGACTCGGAGTCTCCAATGTCTCAAGCATTTAAAAGTGTCTCATTGTGAAAATCTGAAATCTCTATTCTCCATGGAGGAATCTAGAAGTCTACCAGAGTTGATGTCCATTTCTATTTACAGCTGCCAAGAATTGGAACACATCGTTTTAGCAAATGAAGAGCTTGTACTGCTTCCCAATGCTGAAGTGTATTTTCCGAAGCTAACAGATGTAATAGTTTCAAACTGCAACAAGTTGAAAAGCCTTTTCCCTGTTTCTATGAGTAAAATGCTTCCACAATTAAGCACTCTTTGGATAACAGACTCTGATCAAATTGAAGAGGTTTTTAGACATGATGGTGGAGACAGAACTATCGATGAAATGGAAGTTATTCTTCCAAACTTGACAGAGATAATACTCATGTCTTTGCTGAGTTTTGTCGATATCTGCCAGGGTTATAAGTTACAGGCAGTGAAACTTGGACGACTCATGATTTGTGACTGCCCCAAAGTTTGTCAAAGTTTGAAAGCAGTTGAGTATATTTTTATTTGCACATTCAGTAAAAATTCAAATACATTTTTATTTTATTTTAGAAAGACAGATGTTAATATGCTAGTATGTGTTCCCGGGCTGACTAAAATTTTGAGTATATTGTTGATAAAGGAGGATGAGGAAGAACCAGACAGTATCAGTGAGGATTGGGCTGACTAAAATTTTCTATTAATTGAAGACTTGATTTCTATACTACCAACTTTGAGGAATCAAGTTGTTCAGGTAATGTGAAACTTGATTTCTATTATTATTATTATCAACTTGCGCATTTGTTAATGTGAAACTGTGTATTAGAGAAGGAATAACAATTTATAGAATATGGTAGGTAACACTTTAAGTGAAGGAACGTGCATTGCAAATTTGAAATAACATACTTAATAGAAAATAATGTATTGAATTCTTCATGAATTTAATATCATAAGAAAACATTAGAATATCCCAACCTTCATGACTGAGATAATACTCATGTCTTTGGAAGGGAAAAGAATGATTAAGTTGACATAAACAACCATATAGAATTTTTTTTATATGACCGTTAGGTATCTTCTCTATTCAATTAATGTTGCTTTAATAAACAAATATTTTTGGCAGGTCTGCTATTGCAATCTTGCAACTCGTTCTACAATGGAAGAAATTGGAGTTTTACTTTCAATTATTCGATGTTATAATTGTGTTGTTCCCCCCCTGTCTTGTGTGTGTGTGTGTGTATATCACATGATCAATTGACATCATGGTGTCAAACTTAACAATATGACACCAACGATAACTCTTTATTTTTCAAGTTTTGATATGTTTGTGCTTTTGTTTGTTGAAGTATGAAAAGTTTAAGTGATTTGTGATAAACTGATAAGCATGAAATGTTGTTGCTACACATAAATACTGGTATATCACAAAGTTCCTTTGATTTATCAAATTTAACATTTGAAGGAATAGAAAGGCTCAAGGTTTTTTCTCTAACAATTAATTCCTATCGTGGTGTACTATTCTCATTGCCTCCATCAATCAAATTGTTAACAAATGTTCGAACTCTGTGCTTGAATGGGTTGAAGTTAGGTAACATTTCTTTCGTAGTAAGGTTAACTAAACTTGAGGTTCTTGACTTGCGACAATGTCACTTCAATGAACTTCCTTACGAAATCGGAAACCTCACAAAACTCACAACTAGAAGCGTTTTACTTTTTTCCACGCTTCACAGGAGCATCTGCTGATGAGATGGTTGTGGATGCTGTTACTCTCTCAAAGTTGCAGTGTTTTTCGATACACTGTCAGTTGTATAACCCTTATTTTAGTAAAAGGAAAAGATCTCTAAGCTTATATGATTTTAATATTTGCAAATTAAGAGCATCCAAAGGAAATATCCTACAAATAGCTGAAAATGTTGCTTTTACTGGCCTCCATGGAGGGTGTAAAATATCATCCTGGACATGGTTGAAGTTGTGGGAGACATGGTTGATTTGAATTCACTTCAGCTTAGTCAATGCCCAGAGATAGAATGCATCTTTGATATAACCTCTAATGCCAAAATAGATGATTTGATTCCCAAGTTTGTCGAGTTAGACCTTAAGTTCATGGATAACTTGACAGGATTGTGTCATGGTCCACCACTACAAGTGCTATGCTTCTTTGAGAAACTAGAAAAACTTGTTATAGAGAGGTGCATGAAGTTACACATCACATTTCCATCGGAATGTAACTTGCAGAATCTCAAGATCCTCATCTTATGCGCATGCAAGTCCGGTGAAGTACTCTTCCCGACATCTGTTGCTCAAAGTCTGCAAAAATTAGAAGAGCTGGAAGTACGTGAATGTCCTGAATTGAAGCTTATAATTGCTGTCTGCGGAAGAGAGCGTGATGGTTGTAACACAAGAGAGGATATAGTTCCATCTCAAATGAATTCTCATTTTCTCATGTCTAGTCTAAGGAAAGTTACGATTTATAATTGTCCGATGTTAGAGTCGATATTTCCAATCTGTTATATTGAAGGACTTTCAGGGCTGAATTTGATAGATATAATACTCGCTCATGAACTGAAATATATATTTGGTGAATGTGATCATGAACATCATTCTTCTCACAAATACCAGAACCACATCATGCTTCCTCAACTGGAAGTACTCAATCTCAGTTTCCTTGATAGTTTCATTGGGATATGTCCTAAATACTGTCATGCCAAGTGGCCATCTCACTCTTTGAGGGATCTTGTTGTGAAATATTGTCCCAAATTGGCTATGTCATGGATCGGTGTGATGATATGCTCTGAACATAGTCAACATAGTCGAAATAAAGTATGTACTATTTTGCAGAAGTGTATTTTCCAATGCTGAAGAGTATTTTCCAAAGCTAACACATGTAGAAGTCGACAGTTGCAACATGTTGAAAAGCCTTTTCCCTGTTGCTATGGTTAAAATGCTTCCGCAATTAAAGACTCTTCGAATAGAAAGTTATTAGACATGATGGTGGAGACAAGACTATCAATGAAATGAAAGTTATTCTTCCAAACTTGTATCTGATAAACCTCGATAATTTGCCGAGTTTTGTTGATATCTGCGAGGGTTATAAGTTACAGGCTGAGAAACTTCAAGTACTCATGATTTATAAATGCCCTAAAGTTTGTCGAAGTTTGAAAGAGCTTTCATTTGCAGTTCAGCCGAAATAAGTTATAATTCTGACATATCTGCCAGGATTATAAGTTACAGGCAGTTCAGGTAACATAAAAGAGTTTTTATTTGCATATTCAGTAAAGAATCCAAATACATTTTTATTTTATTTTAGAAAGACAAATGTTAATATGTTAGTATGTGTTCCCGAGCTGACTAAAATTTTGAATATATTGTTGATAAAGGTGGCACCAGGAGATGACTGGGCTCAAACCTTTGGGGAATACATTTCTATTAATTGAAGACTTCAAGTTGTTCACTTCAGGTAATCTACTATTATTATCTGGTGATTTACGCATATGTTAATGTGAATCTGTGTAAAAGACGGAATAATTAGTAGAACGCCAAATACTTCTTTTGGTTCTTTAAGTTTGACGAAAATTAAATTTCAAATAGGTCCTTAAAAGAGTAACGATGAATTAAATTAAGAATTTAAATGACCTATTTGAAACTTATAAAACTTAAAGGTCAACCTGAGATTTCTGTAAAACTTAAAGCACCAAAAGAGGTACTTGGCCTATATAAAAATACTTATAACATCCACAATGATAGAAAACTAAAAAGAATCTTTAAATAGGTCACACACGTACACGTCATTTATTCAATTAATGTTGCATTAACAAACAAATAATTTTGGCAGGTCTGTTATTGCCATCTTGCAACTAGTTCTACAATGGAAGAAATTGGAGTTAACTTTCAACTATTTAACGTTATTATTATTATTATGTTCTTCCGCCTTGTCTTTCCACATGATCAATTGACACCATGTTATCAAACTTAACAATATGACACTGACGATAATTCTTTATTGTTCAACCGTATTACAAAATTGATCGTTGGATTGAAAGATATTACATCATAGATCATGCCTACAAAATTTTACATTAATCGGAAAATCATTTAATATGTCAATAAGATACATCATAATTAACTCATTTTTTAAAAGTTCTTAAGACGTTCATTTTGATGTATCTAATTGATATATCAAATGATTTCTGATTAATGTAATATTTTACACACTTTTCTATGTTATAATATCTTTTATTGAAACAATCGATTTTGTAATACAATTATACAGTAAATAATTATCATCGGTGTCATCCTTAAAAAAAAAATTATCATCGGTGTCATATATTAAATTTAACATCGTGCTGTCAATTGATCTATCCCTATGTATGTATATGTTAGTATTATTAGGCACATTAATTATTAGGTAGTTTAATTTGAAGATCTTGCAAGAGAAAATGCACCTGACTAGAAAATATTTTTAAGATACTGTTGTGTAGTGGTGAGAAACTTCCCATTGGCATTATAGTATTTTGCTGTAATTTAACTCTATGAGGATGCTTGCTAATGAGGGATTATGTGATTAAAGAGTATCTTCTAAACTAAAATACCACCAGGTTCACATCCTATAATTTTTAACTCCCTCAATTGTGAAAGATCGTCTGAAGTTGTCGAAGTTTAAAATTTTAATTGTTAGTCATTCTAACATCAAATGTTTGATCGAGTAGTAAAAGACATATCTTTGACTTAAAGGTTTTAGGTTGATCCCGCTTAATACGTTTGTAAATTTTATTTGAGCTCAAAAGTCTTCTCTAAACTAGGGCATAATCATCCCTTCTTAAATTTCTTTCACAAAAAAAAGTAGTCATTATAAAAATTACTTAAATCAATATTAAAAAACATTGTAAAGACTAAAAGTATTTAACCTATGAATACTTCCACAATTTCATCACGGATACAAAAGCTTAGGGAATTTCAAGTAAACAACTTGAAACTTCAAATTTACTAAGTGACAAAATTCTACTAAACAAACTAGCTATTATAGAGAATTTATTATTATAAAATAAAACAAAATTAATACAGATATGTCTTTTTTTTCTAAGGATAACACAGATATGTCTTATTATTACTTTTATACATAAGTATATATATTTATATCAAGATCACGAGAAAAAGTCAAATTCAATCAATATATAGATTGGCTTTTAGGATTACTCTAGTTTATGCATTCAACTGAGTACTTGTTTGAATCATTTCATTGCATATTTCTTCGATGTTTATCATCCTTGTCACTTCCATCCAATCTTTTCAAACATTTTCAAATGCTGATAGAAAACAAAAACATAAAATTTAGTAAATAACGAGACATGTATGTATTGATAATATTTTTTTATGGTTAAATATGTTTTTGGTCCCTATAAATATGTTAACTTTTTGTTTTAGTCCATCTAAAAAATTTCTTCAACTTTTAGTTCTCCAAATTTTTTTCATCTTCGCTTTTGGCTCATTCTTTAAAGTAAACTTATATGTATAATTCATATTTTTTTAATAAAATTTTGTAGAAAATTTTATAATATTATAAGGATCTCTCGTAAAAATAATTAGAATTTTTTACCGAAACATGAATTAAATATGAATTTTAATATTTTTGACTGTAAAAAATTCACATTTAATTTATGTTTTGTTAAAAAATTCTAATTTTTTGGAGTGATTTTTACAATATTATATACATTAATATTTCTGCACAATTTCATTAAAAAATACAAAAAATTACTTAAAAATAGGGACAAAAAATAGTGATTGGACATTTTTTAGGGACTAAAACTTGAAGGAAATTTTTAAAGGAATTAAAACGAAAAATTGGTGTATTTATAGAAACAAAAAACATATTTAACCCTATTTTTTATTATAAATATATATGGGTATTGTACATCTTTCTGCTCCGCTATGTAGTCTTCAACGCTGCACCAATTACCTAGTCTTACGCCAGAAGGACTTATATAATCCTATAAGCCACATAAAAGAAGAAAATATTTATACCCAAAAAAAGAAAAGAAGAAAAATTATTATAACAATTAACAATAATAAGATAAAATAACCAAGTATGCAAAATGAAATAACAAAATATGAGTAAAAAAAACAATACCCGTTTGCCATTAATACACAATCTTTGCCAACCTTCGTTCATCATATCTTGGGTCAACCTAGAACCAGAACTTACCTGATATAGCCAATTCATTAAAATTGTAAAATAAAAATTATAAAAATGAATAGCAATATCAACAGAAGGAAAAAGAAAAACACACATCTATAACACTGCCATTTTCTTTAGTCTCTTTTTGGTGTGGGTTGTGATCCTTAATACTCTTATTCTTTCCACTACCAGTCCCTTTAGTTTTTTTTCCATGTGGATTGTGATCCTTAACGCTCTTATTCTTTCCACTGCCACTCCCTTTAGTTTTTTTCCATGTTTTGTGATCCTTAACGCTCTTATTCTTGCCACTACCATCCATTCTTCAATCAGAGAGGATTTATAAAAATGGAGAAAAGATTGTGAGAGAAATGATAGGAAGAGATTTAGCATCTTAAGTTGGTGTTCAAGTACTACTCAGACAAGTAACTGATGTAAGATTTTTACATGTCATAAAACTATTTACACGTAAGTATAATAGGATCGTATCCGCAGGGAGTTGCGTATTTCATAAGTGTTTTCGCAATATTTATCAAGTTAAGTGTTTGGGTATAAA
>Ga0228710_1009903_pt1 | contig 13002 bp, 5 predicted proteins | sample MedpolnodulmetaG_FD_177995 | JGI IMG/M metagenome (GOLD analysis project Ga0228710, IMG submission 177995) | Root nodule microbial communities from Medicago polymorpha collected in Santa Monica, California, United States - pink nodules | ecosystem: Host-associated > Plants > Roots > Nodule...
CATCCAAAAAAGAATCAAGATCATATTGGATGTCCATAGAAAATATTCGACATTTACTACAAAAAAGCATTAATATCAACACTTGTCTCCAACTCTCAATTGCATTATTGACAACCTAAATCTTGATTTTTTGAAGGAGCGACCTCCAAAGAAGAGACTCTTTCGAGAGGTCGCTGCTTCAAAAAAAAAATCAAGATTTAGGTTGTTAATAATATGAACTTCATCGACCTTGTTATGTAAGGCATCACAAACACGATGCAATCGTAGAGTTGGGGACAAGTGTTGATACAATGTTTTTTTTTGGTAGTAAATGCTGAATATTTTCTATAGACATCCAATATGATCTTGTTTTGGCAATGAACAAAACTGTTGGGAAATTCCAATCACGCATTTTGAAAGTTGGAAATTATAGTCATATCCAAGAGATGTTCATCGAGATTCGTACATACATCAAAGGATCCAAACTTCAAATTTATTTTCTTCCTCTTGTTCTTCAAGACCCAGACTTTGAACAACAATATCTAACTCCTTCACACTAAACAAATTAAACGTCCAAATTATACACACATAAACAGAAAGTAGAAAAGACAAAGGAAAGATCAATGCCAAAGCTTTATGCGCACATGATGTACTGAATACCAAAATAACTAAACATGGAATTGGTGCAAATACGATCAGTTTCAAAAGGAGCGAATAATTTTTTTGGTCATGGAGATACTGTAGACATGAAAAAACTTGGTTCACTTAATTTACGACATGACATAGTAATCCTCAAATTGAAGAATAGTCCCGCAATCAATCAAATCTATGAATATAGACCACAAAATAGAGATCAACGAAAACCCTAAACAAAACTTTTTAAACATGCTTCAAAGCCTTCAACTGATTACACATTGAACAGTATAGTTTTAGTAATTCCACATAGAGAGACTGAATTGATAAAGACCTTATATAGTTATATTTTAACAATTAATCTGTTTCTTCGTAAAATCGTCCTCCCTCTACAATTTTTAAAATCAAATAATACTATTTCAAAAAAAAAAAATTCACAAAGATAACAAGAAAAAAAAATATTCACAAAGTTAACGAGAGTTGAGAAAATAAACACCATAATCACCTGTTTTGGAGATAACACACTTAACATCACGCACCACTGAACTGATTAAAGTAGTGGTGCTTTCTAGGTGTGGTTTCCATTGCATAGTTGCTGGACGCTTTGAGGGCGTGATTGTAAACGGCGCTGGTTCCACGTACGACGTCGCCGAAGAAATGCGATGATGATATTCTTCGGTGATCGGTAGTGAAACATTTGTGTGATGATGATCATCGCTGGTGATGAATTTCGCGGCAAGTTTTAAGGGCTTCGTGGTCTAAGAAATTCTTAGGGTTTTTGTGCTTAAATATACTATTACAACCCCTGATCAAAGAAATATTATTACCACCCTTTGACTAAAAGGATCAAAGCCTAAAATTTTAGGTTGTATCATATGGTTTGATGATAGTTATCAAAATCATTATCAAATCTCTTAATTGTTGGATTAAATAGCTCTATATGATACGAAGACCACTCGAAACCGAAGGGAAGAAAAGAAGGACTCGTTAACATAAGTCGAAGGATGAAGAAGAGAGAAAAAACCTAGGAATCAACTGTGATTTTCGGTGTGTAAAAGCATTGTATGAGCTCTCTATTTATAGAGAGAATTCACAACTAATAAGTGAGAAGCTTTGGGAACAAGTAGTTCACATATACCTAGTACAAAAATATCTCAATTGAGTACCAAAATATATTATATTATGTACCAAAATATATTTCAGATCAAACACTAAACCAAAATATTTCAGATTGTGTTCCAAAATATTTTAGATTACGTTCCAAAATATTTTACCAAAACTTGGGAACAAAGAAATCACTTTCAAATAATGATTAAATTAATTTTCTAATAAAATATATATCAATATATATTTTCGTTCACATGATTATGTACCCCATTAATTAGAGGTACGCCCCCACTATATAAACAGTATTAATGTGTGCGATCCATCCGATGTGGGACTTCCATTTTTTTCAATTCACACTACACTATTTCTACCCATTATAGAAATTTGTGTTTAGTCAATTACTCAATTTCCACACATGTTCCAACATTTTCTGAATCAATAAGCTACCCCTCCATTTCTAATTATAAGCAAATTTTACTTATTAGGTTCATTCAATTGATGATGTATGTGATTCATAATATAGACCACATTCATCATTAATTGAATGAACCTAAAAAAAAATCAATTTTGCTTATAATTAGTAACGAATGGAGTATTAGTGTATATTATTCTTTTGTTTTACCCATTGAAGCTCGTGTAAATTTTAAATTGATTATTCTGATTTTATCTCCAATTTTATATTTCTCGTTCATAAGCTATGATCTGTACACAACTATTGCTGAAATTGCAATTTTTATATATTGTTCTATTTTATTTTATTATTACTCTTAGTTGAAAGTTGTTTAGTTCTAAGACTTTCATTTTTAAAAGATGGCAATTGAAACTTTTTATTAACTTTCTACCTTGAAGTTAAAAACTTAAGTTCTTATTGCTGAGCTAACACTCTCAACTGTATGAGGTTCTAAGACTTGCCTCTATATCACAATTATTATTCTAGTTGTAGGAAATGTATTTGTACTTTTGGTGGTTATCTTTTCATAGACATGTTTGATGGATATCACTTGGGTGACATTGAGTTTTCAATGTTACATGACATTGACCAATTATAATGTGTCAACTCTCACGTGTCATCGTTTATGTTAAAATATAATAAAAAAGTAAGTCCTTGTGAAAGAGAGAGAAGAAAGTCACATGTCACATTGTGGTTAGTCAATATCACATGACATTAGCACCACAATGTCACTCAAGTGTTAACCCATGTTTGATACACATATTCGGTCTAATATAGACGACCCAAACCACATTCTTTTCTAGAGTCTCGCATAGGCGCATAGCACATGTCTTTGTGCTTGATTAAAAGTTTTTACAAATTAATCAAAAAAAAATGAGGAATGCTTGGGTCACATCCTCTAACACACACTTTTTGACACACTCCAATAATCATTTGACACATCAACTACTCATTTTATTTCTTTTACCAGGAACCGGTTCTACAAGTTGCTAAAGTTAAAATTGCAAATTTTTAGCAACCTGAGAAGCCTGTTAACAGGTTAATCAAATAAGAAAAGTGGGTGATTTTGGCAAGTTATTATTGGAGTGTGTAAAAGAGTGTGTTAGAAGTTGTGATTCTAGCATTTCTAAAAAAAAATTGTGTTTTTAAATTACATCATATCTCTTCATCACTCTTAGCAAATATACGACTTTCTTCTACCAAAAATAAAAATAAATAAATATATGACTTTCATTGTTACTTTACTGTACATAAACATTTGAAAACCCAATCTTTCATTATCACGTTGACTTCAAACAACTTGTTCCCAGTCGAGTAGAAGCATGCAAGAGAACCTAACTATGATATAATAAACTGCATCACTGTTTAGTGTTCCTTTTCAAGCGTATCTTCATTTTAGTTGTTGTTATACTGTCAAGGAGCATGGTTTCCAAATATTGCATTGGTCCTATTGTGGTAATTTTGGTTGACATTATATCTTAATCAACTATTAACTTTTAAGTGTTTGTAAGAGATCCTATTGAAGGATGGTGAACTTTTTTTTTTGAGAGAAGAAGGACGGTGAACTATAAGTTGTTGATTTGGCTTTGAAGATTAATTTCTTTATCTTTTGTAATAGGCCGTTTATAATAGGCCACATCCTGTGTGTAAGTAGTATTAGGCACTAAGAGTTTTGCTTCCTGTGTAATAGATCAGAACAAGTTATCATGGTGTCTTTATGTGGCTTTGGTTTATTTGTTGTTTGCCTTGTTGGCTAAGTGGAGCCATTAGTCTACGGACACTTTTGGTGTATTAAAACTTGAATTCTGCTCTTTACCCAAACAGTTTTTCTCATTCTCAAAATAAATGACCAAAATGCTCCCACATGACTTAACTCACGCATCGTGAGTTAACTCACGCACCCTATGTATGCAACGTGAATGTATGGGAAAAAGAAAAAATCTCACGGGAGTTAAGTCCCATAGGCTCTAAGAACAAAAAGAAACCAACGCCTTTACCAAATTTCATAAACCTGCAACTATTATATAATTGATACCATGTTATGGACCCATCATTTTTCCTTTCTCTAGGATTGGCTTTTCTAACCTTTCACCAAAATCGAGAAAACATGGGTGGGACTTGGACCCACAAATTAGTTTGATTTTTATATACCTTCTTCCCTCTAACAAACACAGGAACATCCACAATAGATCCAGTACGTTTGACAAGATCTCCTTCTTTGATAGAGGTATCACTACCAAAGACAACAATTCCGACATTCTCATTCTCAAGATTCAACGCTATTCCTTTCACACCGCTGGCAAATTCAACCAATTCCCCAACTTGAATCTCGTTCAATCCATAAACACGTGCAATCCCATCTCCAACTGAGACCACTCGACCGATCTCATCCACTTGAAAATTAGTGTAAAAGTTGGTAATTCGACTTTCTAATAGAGTTGTTAGTTTGGTGTTGAAAAAAATAATTCATTTAAGATCAAAGAAAAATTGGTGTCTGACAAAATGCATCACCTGTCCCACATGGATAACTACAGTTTTATGCACATCTTGATTTAACAAGATTTATTGTAGCAGGCTTATGAAAATTGGTGTAGGCTTCTGTCAGCGGGACTTAACTCCTGTGGGAAATTGTTTTTTTTCCTCACACGTGACTTAAGTCACGTAGCGTGAGTTAACTCACGTTGTGATTTACACTGGCGTGAGTTAACATGTGTGGGGGTAATTTCGTCATTTCACTTGGGAATGAGCGAAAACATCTGGGTAAAGAGCCGAATTCTTAAAACTTTTGTATGGTGTTTTGTCCAAATTGTCAGCTAATGATTTTGTAGGCTCTCTTTTGTACGGTGTTTTGTCCAACTTTTGGTGTATTAAAACTTTCATAAAAGGTGGATAAAGTTCACTCAATTCGATGTTGAGCTCAGACCGTTATCAATAAAAAGTTAATTATAAAAAAATATTGCTCAACATCACAGTCAATTAATACAGATAAAAATTTAACAGTATGAACTAGTTAATCCTATGAGCAAGGTATAAAATTCTACTTCGCAGTCAATTCAAAAACCATCCAAATCAAATCAATAACAAAAGACAAATTCACAATCGATTTCAAAACCATCCACAAACATTAATTTCATTGATGACTTAATTAGTTAATTAATTAGTTAAGCTTTCATCTTATTTCGAGTAAATATTGCGTGCAAGTATGAAATACTGCTGTATTATAACCAGTAGTATTAAAAGAATCGACTGTTGTTTGCTACACAATTGAAAAGGACTAACGATGGGGCGTTATCACATCCACAAAGCATTTAAATGCCGTCTCAAGTTAAAACTTCTTATAGGGATTAGATTGAGAGAGATGGGTTCTGTTATGACATCCACAAAGCATGAAACTAACAGTTAATTATCAGTAATTACAACATAAAATTATCAGCAATTTAACTTTAACGATACACACTACAAATACAGTACAAAGTCAAAAAATAAATCCCAAATAGGCAGCCTGATTGGTGAACTGAGGGACACCAAAGAAGTACTAAGTTACTAAAGGTCTACAGTTCAATCTTAGAAAAGTAACATAAGCCAATAACATTTGTCTCTAAAAATAAAAGTCATAAATGGGACAACAAATCACAGCTTCCGCCTTCCCGTATGAATAAGAAACCCATGCGTTCTTCACTTTGTTAGGGACCAAGGGCAAATGGCTTACTCAAATAACACAATTCCTTTCGTCAACACCTGCACAAAACACAAATCACACAGTGTAAAGCATTCGTCAAATCAAAATTCTCGGTTTCTTGCTCTCTTATGAATATCAAACCATATCAACATTTGACTAGCGCAGAATTTTCCCCTTGTTCAAAAATGATCTGTTGGTCATTGTTGAAGTTCTGTAACAGATATAAAATTACATCTATAAGTATTGACTGCTTACTGACCTATCAATCATAATAGTACTATAGAGTATAGACAGTAACCCAACAGAAATAGGAGATCATACCTCTCTAATGATCATTTCTTAAATAATCTTATTTCGTACTTCCTCAAGTTTCTTCAGTATTTCTCCAGGGGTCCTGTCCAATTCATCAGCAATTTTTCTCTGCAAATCCATTGGCAATGTTGGGAATTGCTCACATAGGTCCCCATCAATAACATCCTACACAAATATATAGAACTCCGTGTGTCAAAAAATTAATACTATGGTTAAAATAACACCAAATGAACAACACGAAATGTATGGACATGTTGGTATTGACCCAACAAGGAAAATATAACAGGGAGAAAGCTTCTATCCAGTATGGATGTCAAACAGTAAACTACATAGTACAGAAAGAATCAATGGCATGGCATAATATAGATTAGGTATACCTTAACAGGAAAATAGGCGGATCTATAAGCCATATGATCTCTTCCACACAAAGGTGGATTATCCTGCCTCATATGCATCTCCAAATGAGAAAAGAAATCAACGTCATCTCGTGAAGTAAAAGCATGTAATGCTCCAATACTTCCCATAACTGTTCCATATAAAATGCACTCTCCACCACCTGGTATAAGAGAGGCCTTTTGCAGGCATGAGATCACATCACCAACATGAAATTGTACAATTTCTTCCACCTTATTGGGAGCTCCATTCAGCTTCCCTTGCTCCCACTTAATCCTCCCACCAGTAGGATCCTCTTCTATCTCATCAGATACATCCTGCGGCAACCGCACAAAATAGATATTTCCAAACTTGTCTGCACCTGCCATGGTGTCAAAATCTATGTGGTATGATGCGGTAAGCCATCTTGGGACACAATCATCAGCAAATATGTAGAGTTGGTTTTCATCCCGTCTATACTTGCAGTAATGGAAAGACTGGAGAGAATACATAAAACACAATCAGATGAATCTTATCAGTTAAACAGAAATCAGAGAGCAGCATTACATTGAATATGTGAATAAGCATGCTGTCCAAAATTAAGAAAGTTTTATTTCAGAGCCTTAGTCAAGTTTCAAAAATATAAAACAATCCCTTCTGGAGCTCTAATAAAAACCAGTTTAGTAAAATTCAAATATTAACACTCTGGTCAAAGACAGGTTATAATGTCAGAAGGTAATGCAATATCAGATGCGAACAGAAAATACAATAAATCACAATGGAAAGTCACAGTTAGAATGCCTAACTCAAATATTAAAAAAACAGACAAACAATGAATAGAAACATACCTCTTGAATGTCACCAACATAAATTCGATCACGGTAGGTTTGAATAGAGACAATTGTGTTGGGGAATAGTTTATTCTCACACTTCCTTAATAACCGTCTTTTTCCCAAATCATATAGCCTGAGAACAGGTCCTATTCCTGCAAGTAATCTTCCCTGAAACTGACTAAGAGCAAGAGGAACACCTTCAACCTGAGTTTTGTGAAGTAGTTCAAGAGATCTTCCATCCTCTAGAAACCTATATATATGAATAAATCCAGCAGTTAAACTCCTTTTGGGTGTAAATTGCAGTCCCTTTGCTGTGCCAACGGCTAAAAGAGTTCCGTATTCTTTATCATGAAAATTTACTGTGCATACGCTGAATGCAGCCTCATTGTCCTGAAGCTCCAAAAGACAGGTTGTATTTCCTGTTTTTGGATCGAGAATTCTGATGCAGGATGCCCACTTATCTGATTCAGCTTTTGGATAACCATAATGCTCATCAGAGAGGGGGTCATCTTTATCCTCATCCTCCCCACCATTCTCTATTTGGTCTGCACTTTCTGTCCCATTTTCCCCAGCTTGAGCAGCCTCAAAACACTCTTTCCTTGCAGCTTCGCGCTCTTCTGCAGTAAATGCTCCTTGATCACTCTCAATCACCACCAAAAGTTTCCGTTTGGGTTGCAGCACAAATTTCCTAGGCGTGTATCTAAGTGGAATAACTGTCTCGTTAAATGTTTCTCCTAATCTTTCAATGGTAAAAATTCTCAAGGCCTCACCAGCAACAGCAACTACACCTTCCACACATTGGTCAGATGAAAATGAGGCAGCAAATTCAAGGGTTTCGTATGAAAGGGGTGTTAAGAGGAAGTGTCCTTGGTGAATGTAACCAAGCCAAGGGCGACTTGACAGGCAGAGCATAGCACGCTTTCCTCTTACAACAATGGGAAACAGCTTTGGAGGTCTCAATCCTAAGAATCGGGATCGAGTATCAGAAAGCAGACCTGTGACCATATCCACCACAGTTCTAGACAGGACACCATTCTGCAAACCAGCGTTCAGGAAAAGGCTAGCAGGGTGATCTGCCCCATCCTCACCACCAACAGATGCTTGAACTTCAAGGAAAAGAAGCGATTCTGGAGCTGAAGAAAGACTCTGTATACCTAGAGTCTGCATACAATCATCGGGATCCAGTGATAAGATTCGGATTGTCTTGTCATATGATCCAACTGCAAGAAAACGGGATCTTTGTCTGCCTTCGGGCACTGGAGCAATGTCCAAACAAGCAACATCACCAGACATTTCATGCTTCTCCACCTCCATCAACTGACCAGTTACATCCACTTCAAAATATATAAGTTCCCCTCCGTTTAGAGCAATAACCACCTGAAGTCTATTCGACCCAACTTTTGCAATTGTCCTCTTTCCAGGAGTTCTCCACTCATTAATACGGCCATCCTCCCTGATATGCCTAATACCGTTTGGATGAACTTGCATGAGAGAATCATCACCTATCAAAGAAACTGAAAGGGAGGGAGTAGTGTCCAAAAACCCACTGTCACTGACTTCTTCGACTGTCTCACCAATGGAAAGCACAAGTGTGGCATTGGTGAACGACACAACGATATAAGCATCAAACTCATCAATAACATTCTTCTTCACAGTCCAAACAGCACTAGGAATACCGGGAAGCTTGGAAACTGCCATCTCACTGACAGCCAAACCTGTTCTCAAGATCCTCAAAGAAGATCGAGGTCCACGCCCACAAAGAGTAAAAATTTGAGGAGTCTCCTCTTCAAACAGATTGCTGACCTTCATATCTGTAATTGGCATCAAACTCTCAACCTGGTCAATCCTAACAAGGTTTTTCAGTTTCCTAGGCTGGAAAAAGACAGGCTGAAAACCCTCTTCAGTTTCCATCAGGCTCGCAGACGAAGCCTCAACATCATCATCGTCCCCTATTCCCTTAAACTGATACAGACCATGGTTTCCAAACTCAGACGCCGCAAACAAGAACCCTGACTTGAGCACACACATTGAAGAAGTAACAGGAATGGTATCAAAATACTTAATCTTCAATTCAGAAATCCGATCACCCTCATGTTCCAACGTAGCCTTAAAGATATCACCGTACTCTGTCTGCAGAAGAAAAAAGAATCCGCCCTTCAGTTTATGCATAGCAGCAGAAACAATAAGAACACCACGCTCAGCAGGCAAATCAGCACGTCTAGGAATCACAGCCCTAACATCAGGATGCCCCTGATTCTTATAAATCACGAAATTTTCAGCACAAACAAGAACTCCACTTGGTCCATCAGCACCACCAGGAACAGTAACAAGCAAATTTGCCCCATTATCAACCTGGTCAGACCACTTTCTCGAAACATGGTTAAGACCCAAATCAAGTTCATAGAATGTCAAATTCTTCTGAGCTTCAGCAGCAGCCATACCCGTCGAATCCTGATCAGCCTCAGAGTAATCCAACTCAATAGCAGCAAAAATAGGATTCTCAAAACCACAATCAACACCACAAATTGAAAACACAAGAGTATGAGATTTATGGGCTTCTAACGGGGATGAAATAGTTAACCTAGCAGCAGTATCTCTATTCAAGACATAAACAAGCTTCTGTTTTTCACAAGCACCAATCATAACAGCTCTACCTTTGGGATCTACAGCAATATACTCACCTGGAACAATTCTCCGGCAACCAGATTTCCCAAAAGTCTCTTGATGAATTTTATCAAAAACATTTTTCTCTTTGTTGTAATCAAGAATAACAATCCTACCGGAATCGGAACCGACAACGATGAAATCCTTCTGAGCACCAGTGAGACGAAACTGAGCAAGGGATCTAATTGAGCCGAAGACTTCAACAGAGAGGATTGTTTGAATTCGACCATTGTCGTCGGGGCGGAGGAGATCTAGGGTTTTACCTCTGGCGACGACGATTTCTTGACCCTTGCCGCCGGAGAAGTTGCCGTTGATGGCGCAGATGATTCCGGTGGGTCGTTGAAGAGTGAGATTGTAGAGATACATGATTAGGTGAAGGAAAAGGAGAAATTGGGATTTAGGGTTTTAGATTCAATTTAACATTCTTTGTTCTTTACTGTGACTGTGTGAGTGGAGCGGGAACACTCGGGAGTATATAAACCCTATTTTACTTTGCTTGCGTATTACCATCACAAGATATTCTTTTTCTTTTTCTGCTTGTTAAAAAATCTGATTTCTTCTTTGTTTATTACTCCATTTTTAATTGGGATTTCAAACAATTTTAAAAACAATAAATGACAAAAAATCATTTGTGTTGTTCAATTAATTTATTTTATAAAAAGATACATAATTTTGGTGTGGTTTTTGTTCTTCTATTTTTGTACCATTCATCTCTTATCAATAAAGTTTAACATGTCTCGTTATACTTAACTTAATTTTCCCTCCATACTTTTGTATTTAATGTTTATTTAAAGTCAAATTATGTATGTTCCTAATTTTATGCTATTTTTTAGGAAAGGAAGTACCTCGTCCAATATCTCTTATTAATTAATCCTTATTTATTAATTTTGCTAGGTCTGCAACAACTTAACCTAATAATTTCCCTCTAAAATGTTGCATTAGGTTAGTAGCAATTTAACCTAACAAATTCCCTAAAAAATGCAGCAATCCCTTATATTTCTCCTCACTGATGAACTTTTCATTCCTATCATGTTGTGTCATCGTTTGTATATATCTATTTTTTATGTAGACTTTTTTTTGACAAGTTGTTGTACACTTATTTAATACTTTTTGTTTTTAGTTTTATAATATTTTCAGATTTTATACATTTTATGAAGTATTTTATTTTGTCTACTATGGATTATCACATGTTCTTTATTTCACCGTTACCAATTATATATTGCATTTTATTATTCGTATGTCAATCCCTTAACAATAAACTCGTGCGGCGTACGGGTCAACAATTGAGTAAAGTTTAATCCGTCTCGCTATACTTAACCTAATTTTTCCCTCCACACTTTTACATTTAATGTTTATCTAAAGTCAAATTATGTTCCTAATTTTATCTAAAGCCTTAAATTAGGAACATAATTTGACTCTAGATAAACATTAAATGCAAAAGTGTGGAGGGAAAATTTAGGTTAAAATTAGGTTAAGTATAGCGAGACGGGTTAAGCTTTATTAATAAGAGATCTTTGATTTTTATAAACTCTAATTGGGAATGAAGATAGTGGAGGTCAGATGTTTGAGACATGCTAACCTTTAAGGCTTAAGAGAGGTTACACGCTCATTCAAGGTTATGTTACTTAAAATAAATGGTTTCAAACATATACATTCAATCCTAGTCAAGTGTGCGTTACCATATGACCAACTAACTTACATTAAAAAAGGATAACTAATGATATATAAGTATCTTGACCATTTTCGGATTGAAATTTCATGTGGATGCATGTTAAAATCATAAAATAAGTTGAACTTTTTTAAACTTGAGTATTATTAATGTATCCAAACTGAGTTGAAGTTGTTCAAATTTGAGTATTTTTTATCCTCTAAATTTATATGTAGGTGACCTGCTTGAACTATATATTATGTGATGTCCGATAATTGTTAACTTGTAAAGAAGTAAGCTGATTTAATTATATTATTTGAGGTATGGAAACATCTTGCTCAAATTTTACACTACGTCTCAGCCTGTTTGATGTCTTATAACTTTGCTTCTGTCTTTTAAAATCATAAAATAAGTTGAACTTATTTAAATTTGAGTATTAACTATGTATCCAAATTTTGTTTACGCTGTGTCAGCGCATAATTTTTTTTATGTCTTTTATATTTGCTTCTAACACTATATCAGATGGGTGATAAGTGCCAGAAAGTAGTAATTCAACTAAATATTTAAGGCACTTTTGTTACTTGATTTGCAAATTATTAAGGTAAAAGTCAAGAGATAAGTGATTATGGCCCTTTTACGCTTTATTTATCTTACTTTACCCAATTGTGCAGGAAAGTTACTCAAGACACTGAGCAAAAGAAGAAAAACAAGAAAAAAGTACAAAAAGGCAGAAAGATGAATTCACTCGCCTCCAACTCGCCATGGCGAGTAGCAAAAGAAAGCAAAGGCAGGAGAGCATATTTACTCGCCTCCAACGCGCCTCCAGTTCGCAATAGCGAGTAGCATCAGCAAGCAAGAACAAAAAGACATATTTACTCGCCCCCAACTCACAATGGCGAGTTATCAAAGAGCTAGCATAGGCAGAAGCAGAGTTTTACTCACCATGGCGAGTGCATCTACTGGCAAGGCAAGTTAGGGAGGCTAAACCCATCAAAGATGACGTGGCACAAACCCACTGGTGAAGAAACCTCAACTCGCCATGACGAGTAAAGGAACTCGCGAGGCGAGTTGATGCAGATTTGAAATTTTATAAATAGTCATTGATCATTTCTTGAGAGGAGTCTTAGTTTTGAATCTTAGAATCGCAAAGAATACTTTGCAACAACTTTAGAGAGAGATATAGGGCTTGTTTTTCATAGAGTGAGAGTGATAGAAGGTGGATTCTTCCTCATTTGGTGAGAAATCACAAAGTTGTAATGAATCCTTCCATTTCAATTCATTCTTGCAAAGCTTCCATGACAATGAGTAGCTAAATCTCCATTGT
>Ga0228710_1009905_pt1 | contig 13002 bp, 5 predicted proteins | sample MedpolnodulmetaG_FD_177995 | JGI IMG/M metagenome (GOLD analysis project Ga0228710, IMG submission 177995) | Root nodule microbial communities from Medicago polymorpha collected in Santa Monica, California, United States - pink nodules | ecosystem: Host-associated > Plants > Roots > Nodule...
ATATTTTTACAATTAAAAAAAAAAAAAAAATTAGTGTATGTATCGCACACTCATAATTGATACATAAAAAATATATGGGATACATATTTGTTATTGTTGCAAAAAAAAAAAGGGACAATACTTATCATTGATAAATATATAAAAACAACACCCAAGACAAATACTCATAGATAAATATAAAAAAATGACAAATATTAGTAATTGATACACAAAAAACACGAGAAAAATATTAATAAATGATACATATAAACATGAGATAAATATTTATCACTAATATATACAAAAACATGAGGTAAATATTTTGCACTAAAAAAAAAAACTAGACATATGTGTCGTTGATACATAAACAACTGAGATAAATATTTTTATCTGATAAATATAAAAAACAAAACACAAGATAAATATTCATCATTGATAAATAAATAAAAATTGTCCCTTACCTATAAAAAAAGGGGGACAAATATTTGTGTTTTTGACAAGGTTTTAGGCATTGATAAATATATAAAAAAGAGGAAAAATATTGGTTAATAATCAACACATGATATATATTTGTCATAATAAATATAAAAAAAAAGTATAAATATTTATCATTGATACATTAAAAAATTATGTGTCAAATATTTCAGATTGATAATTATAAAAAAAACATGGAAGAAAAAATTGTCAGTGGTAAGTTAAATCTTAAAAAATAAAGACAACTATTTGTATTTATATATAAAAATTTAGAGAGAAAAAATCGTTGATAAATATAAAAAGTAATGGAAATATATGTTTCACTTATACATTCTTTTTTGACAATTTTTCACTGATACATAAAAACACAAGACATATAATTAAAACTAATAAACTTAAAAAAATAAAAATGGGAGACACATTTGTCACTGTGTCATAAACAAATATGGACAAATATGAAAAAATACGGGACAAATAATTTTTTATGATAAATAAAAAATTAACATACAGTATCATGCACCCATGCATGACACGGGTTAACACACTGGTTTTATTGTCTTTTTCATTTGTCATTCAAAGCCTAGACTTTTTCTCTCTTATTAATTATCAAGACTCTGAAACAACAGTCAACAACTATCACTGAATTTAATTGTCTTAAATGCATTAAATTGTTTTATTTATGTTTCATTTATCATTCAAAAATGAATTCAATTGTCCTTGTTTATAATACTCCATCTGTTTCAAAATGAACGTCAATGCATCATTAGAGGAAATGGAATAACTATTTTACCAAATTAAGTTAAAGCAATGTTTTGGAAATAGTGCACATGGTATTTATTGGAGGGTACAATTAGAAAGAAATAATTAGTAGTACATTGAAAACTAAGTGACATTTATTTTGAAACAATATTTTTTTACGAAAGCAGCATTCATTTTGAAATGGAGGGAGTAATATTTTCTTCATTCCCGAGTTCTTTTACAAAACTGAACGTAGACATTTGTCTCCTTTTAATTTTATGAATTATATAATAGCCAACCTCTGCCAATGTATTAATTGTCTTAAATGCAATAACCACATGTACAACAAAATTTAAGAATTGACTCATATCCTTGAAAGTAGCATCTTTTTCACTTTGTAGTATATATACATGTACAAGTATTGAATTTCCTTCAAAAAAGTATACATGTACACTTTATGGATCTAATTCTCTTTCTAGTTCTTAGTTTGTGGATAACATGTTGCAAAGTTGAGGCAAGAAGCAAAATTTTACTAGATGAAAAAAATAATTTTACTTTATCATATAGCATCAAGGTATTTTTTATTATTCATCGTCCATTATTAGTTTGATTTATACATGATGTAGTTAATTGTAATTTTGGTTAATGAATTCAGGATTTTGTGGCCGATAAATTTGATTGTGTTGATATCTACAAGAAACCTTCTCTACAACACCCTTTACTGAAAAAGCACAAAATTCAGGTATAATAGTTGAACAATTTATAATATTAATTATCTTACTTTATTGCATTGTGAAAACTAGTTGTTATTTGATGAAAATGAAGAGAATGATATATAATGGTAACTAGCATGTATAATTCAAGATTTGTAACCTTAAATTTTCATTAAAAATTACTTTATTTGTTTGTAAAGAATTTCAACTTCAACTATAATTCATTTTTATTAATTTTTATTTTATTCCCTCTTCATTGCAACATATGTAGCTTCTCCCAATTTTTCTAAGAACATTGTGCGAAGTAGACCATCTTATGATAAAACAAGAGATGATTGTCCGTTGGGAAAAGTGCCTATGTACAACAGGAGAAGAAGACATCAGATTATTACTAATTCATCTTCAAAATTACAAATTGATGATTTTCAACGGCACTCTCAAAGTTCCCCAGGCTATCATGTAAGTGGATATTTTTAATCAATACATTTTACATAGAATATTATAACATTATGTATTTATAAATATTAGGAAAAAATGACCAACTAAAGTAATGCCGCACCAAGACAGAGCACAAAACAAGGTCGCATTCTGATGACAGATTCACAAAAAATAATAATTAAAAACCACTTATTGAAATAAAAGAAGAGAAAAAGTGACGCAAAATGGGTGATTATGGATCCAAAAATGGCACAAATCCAACATTTATCGGTAGGAATGGAAAATCAAGCCAATCCACCTTGCTACTAAACCGTCTAAAATGGGGCAAACCTACTAGCGGTATCCTTATTTATTAATTTTATTAGGTCTACAGCAATTTAACCTAATATTTTCCCGCTCATTTGCTGTATTAGGTTAGCAGTAATTTAACCTAACAAATTCCATCTAAAAATATGCATCGCACCAATTTTATTCTTATCCTCTTGCCTTTTTTTTCTTTCTATCCTCACCTAATATTTTTCCGCTCATTTGCTGTATTAGGTTAGCAGTAATTTAACCTAACAAATTCCATCTAAAAAAATGCATCGCACCAATTTCATTCCTATCCTCTTGCCTTTTTTTTTCCTATCCTCTGGCCTCTTTTTTTTTGACAATATTTTGAACCAATTTCATGCCTTTTTTTTTTACAATATTTTGTACACTTTTTTAAGGAAATATTTTGTACACTTATATAATACTAAAAAAATGCATCGCACCAATTTTATGCCTTTTTTTTGTCAATATTTTTTACACTTTTCTTTTAAGGAAATATTTTGTACACTTATTTAATACTAAAAAAATGTACCATTATCCTTATTTATTAATTTTATTAGGTCTGCAGCAACTTAACCTAATAATTTCCCTCTAAAATGTTGCATTAGGTTAGCAGCAATTTAACCTAACAAATTCCATCTAAAATGCAGCAATCCCTAATATTTCTCCTCACTGAACAGCTTTTCATTCCAATCATGTTTCTTGTGTCATCGTTTGTATATATCTATTGTTTATGTAGACTTTTTTTTGACAAGTTGTTGTACACTTATTTAATACGTTTACAAACAGAATTGTATATATCTATTATTTCTGTAGACTTTTTTTTTGGACAAGTTGTTGTACGCTTAACCTAGAAAATTCCCTCCAAATGATCCACATTAATTGCTAAGTGCTAACCCTAATTATGTATTTCCTTCCAACACTTCTTCAATTTGAAATTCAAAAAATTTTGTTATGAACCATGAACTGCATTAAATTACATCTATTGTTATACCCCTTGGAAAATACACAACTCATCTATTATTAAATTCTATGATATATGCAGATATGATATGTATTTGGTTGGAAAAATATATTATTACTTTTAGTAAATATCAAAGTGTAATTATTCTTTTAAGAGATGTACATGTAATTTAGAAATTCTATTAATTGAAGTGACTTTGTTTTTTATGTTAAGTAGAAATTTAAAACAATTATTACAAGTCAATTTTTGATGTTTAACTATAAAAGTAATAAATAAAATTGACCCGTGCAACAATATAATAGTATTGTATTCTTTTTATCTTTTTTCTTTATAATTTTTTAAAAAAAATGAGAAGATAATGCCCCAATAATATATTGTGTGATAGAATAAAATAACAGTCTTTAATTGATTAGTTTTTCAAAACTAAAATGTAAAATTTGATAAGATTCAAGTGTCATTAAAAGACATAGTAAGACAAATTTGATTGTAATATTGTATCTCTAACAATCTAATTTGCGTTTATTGATCGACCCATGATCTTACGGGTTAAAGATTATATTTGCGTTTATTGATTGACCCATAATCTTACAGGTTAAAGATTATTCATTGGTCTCTATTATAGTCGACAAGATCCGTGCGTCGTACGGGTCAAAAGTCTAGTTTGTTTTAATGTTGAAGTTTCTAATCGGAATATCGTAGTACAGTAGTTTCTCTCTTTTTTCGTGGAATTCACATTCAAAAGAAACGAAATGTAAGGAAACATCTATATTTTGTCAAAAAAATAATAATAGGAAACATCTATATCCCTCAAAAAGGAAACATCTATATATTTATCATATTGTTTAAGTTTAATTCATATCAAGTAAATAAACTTTTGTATATAACCACTGTTTTATTTGATAAATATAAATTCAAGCATTCTACAACTTTTATTTCTCATATCTTCAAGAATTCTACAACCTTTAAAGATGATGTGGTGGAGTTTTTGGATCAAGTGCTGACCAAGGAACATGACCTTTTGGCAACATACCAAAATTCAATGGTGGACGTCCTGGGTTAGGTGCCGACCACGGAACATGACCTTTTGGCAACATACCAAAATTCAATGGTGGACGTCCTGGATTAGGTGCCGACCATGGAACATGACCTTTTGGCAACATACCAAAATTCAAATTTGTAGGAGGTCGTGGTGGAGGTGGAGAATCATATGATCCTCTACTAGGTCCCGACCACGGAACATGACCTTTTGGCAACATACCAAAATTCAATGGTGGACGTCCTGGGTTAGGTGCCGACCACGGAACATGACCTTTTGGCAACATACCAAAATTCAATGGTGGACGTTCTGGATTAGGTGCCGACCATGGAACATGACCTTTTGGCAACATACCAAAATTCAAATTTGTAGGAGGTCGTGGTGGAGGTGGAGAATCAGATGATCCTCTACTAGGTCCCGACCACGGAACATGACATTTTGGCAACATACCAAAATTCAAATTTGTTGGAGTTTGTGGTGGAGGTGGAGAATCAGGAAATACTGGATTAGGTCCCGACCCCTTAACAGGACCTCTTGGCAACATACCAAAATCAGCCGCAATAAGAGTCAAAAACAAGAAAGACATGGTAACAACCAAGTAAACCTCTGATATTTTCATCTCTCCAGTTTAGTAATTTAGGTGTGGCAAAACAACATATAAATAAGGTTTAAAAGGCAAGTTTCATATAAAGAAATTTAAGTACTTTATATTCTGTTATAGGTTTTAAATGTGAACTAATTAAATCAGTCAAAATAGCAATGTGAAGTAATTCAATACCATTCCTTTTTCTTTTTTTTGTGTACAGTTACATAATTTATCTAAAAGAACTTTTAGCTTTGACTTTATATCTATATCTTATAGGTGGAAGTTTGATCCACCAAATTCATATTATCTGATCATTCCACCACAAAATTCATCTGATTCATCCATTACATAAAAAAAATATTAATGGATTAGATTCAATCCATCTTTTTTAAAATATGGGTAGATCCAATTCATCCACTTATTTTAAAAATTCAATGGATCACCTTCTCAAATATTAATAATAAATTCATTGGATAAGAAAATTATTTTGGGCCCACGTACCAAAAACAATTAAAATTAAATTTGTAAATAAATACAAACTAATTTATAATTAAATATTTATATTTTAATTTTAATTTTTTTTGAGGGAATATTTTAATTTTAATAAAAACCTATAACAAACAAAAATCATCCACCTCAAAAACAAACAAAAAAACATCTAATCCAAATAACTGCGGTTATTTTTGGCCTAATGATAGTGAAAAATAAGCTGAAATGATAATAAATATGGTTAAATATGTTGTTGATTCCTATAAATATACCAACTTTTTATTTTAGTCTCTCTAGAATTTTTCTTCAACTTTTAGTCCCATAAAATTTTCAATCATTACTTTTGGTCTCAATTTATTAGTAAATTTTTGTATTTTTTTTTTAATTAAACTGTGCAGAAATGTGTAGAATATTGTAAAAATCTCTCCAAAAAAAATAGAATTTTTTAACAAAACATAAATTGAATATGAATTTTTAACCACCAAAACTATAAAAATTCATATTTAATTCATGTTTTGTTAAAAAAAATCTAACTTTTTTTGGGAGAGATTCTTATAATATTATCAACATTTTAGCAAAATTTTATTCAAAAATATGAATACTACATATGAGTTTACTTTGAAGGAGGGACCAAAAGTGAAGCTCAAAAAAATTTAGGGACAAAAAGTTGAAGAAATTTTTCGGATGGACTAAAACGAAAAATTGACATATATATAGAGACAAAAACATATTTAACCCTAATAAGTAATAACTCTTTGAAAAAACATGGTCCCTCGTCCCTCATCTTTAACTTATTATTTATCTTTTAAAACTTGAAGATATTTTCTAGCTTAAATATGTTTGTTGTCCCTATAAAATTGGGACATTCTAAGTTTAGTCCTTACTTAATTTTCATAGTGTTTTCAGTCCTAGTAAAAAAAATTCTACACTCAGTTTTAGTCCCTACTAAATTTAAATTTGTTTAATTATGCTTAAACTTTTAAGATTTTGAACAATTTTTTGCAGAAGTGTTAAAAACATTACTAAAAGTTCACCTGCGAAGAAGTATCTGAAAATTTTATTTTTACGTCCAGATTTTTGTTACCTTTATCTTGAAGTTTTGTCTTTTAAAAATATTCTAAATTTTAGTAAACGAACCTTTTGTAATGTTCTAAACTTGTCTCAAAAAAATTGTTCAAAAATTAAAGAGTTTAAGGATAATTAGAGAAACTTTGTTTTGGTGGGGACCAAAACTACATGTAAATTACTTTTATATGGACTAAAAAAGCTATTAAAATTAAGTAAGGAGTAAACTTAGAGATTCTAAATTTTATAGGGAGCAAAAACATATTTAACCCTATTTTCTATCTTAAATTTGGACACCATCCCTCATCTTAATTTTTTTTAACGAAAATTACATAATAATAAAAATACAATTAAAGACCAAATATCCAAATTTTGGACTATCATTGTGACCTTTCTTGTGTGACAGACTACTTGGCACAAAGTGGACAACTTACTTGGAGTTTTTAGCCAAAGAAAAATATATCCAAATACTACTCCCTTCTCAAATATTATATAAGTTGTAACAATAAAAATATATTATATAAGTAAAAATTGGTAAAAAAAAATCGATATATCTAAATCAAATTTTGAACTATATATCAACTTTTTTAACCAATTTTTGTTTATATTTGAAATGTGAAGTAAGATAGCAATGAAAAACAAAAGGAGATGAGCCAGGTCCTTCCTTGTATCAACATAAAAACAAAAGGAGTGAAGCATTGTATTCGATCCAAATGTATCTTGACAATATTTTTTAATGAGTAAATAAGCAATTACCCATCTCGAAATTGTAAGTTTTGTCAATTACTCTTTTGAAATTAACAAAACTTCAATTACCCACCTGAAATTGCACAACGTTAATCAATTTACCCCTTCCGTCAAATTCTTCTGTTAGTCAATATGACGTTTTGCAAATGCCCCCCGAACTTAAAAATTTATATTTTTTTTCTTATACTTGACTCAAAAGATATTAAAGGCAAACAAGGAAGCTTGAAAAATGCATTTAAGATTCAAGGAAGAGCTTAAAGAGTTACTTGGTGAAGGATACTATGGTAAAGGAGGATTACCAAAAGTGTTTAATGAAAAGAAATACATTGGTGAAGTTGAGGAAATTCAGAAACTTCATGATGACAAGAAGCTTGAGAAATTGCTTGATTGTTGTGAAAGGATTGATGACATTGAAGGAGGTGATGGTGGATGTGAGGCTTGTGGTGATATAAAGTTTGTTCCTTGTGAAACATGTTATGAAAGTTGTAAAATCTACTATGAAAGTGATTATGAAGAAGACGATAATTGGGAGGTTTGTGGGTGAGTGTGGGTTTCAAAGGTGTTCTCATTGCAATGAAAATGACCTAATAAGATGTTCCATGTGCTGTTTCTAGTTCCATGTTTCATTTTGACATTTAACAATGAAAATGGCCTAAGTTAATTGTTAATTCTTTGCTTTTAATATCTTTTGAGTCAAGGATAAGAAAAAAATATATAAATTTTCAAGTTCATGGGACATTTTGCAACATAAGTGGAAAACTTCATGGGGTATTTGCAAAACATCATGTTGACTAACAGAAGAATTTGACGGAAGGGGTAAATTGATTAACGTTGTGCAATTTCAGGGGGGTAATTGAAGTTTTGTTAATTTCAAAGGAGTAATTAATGAAACTTACAATTTGAGGGGGGTAATTGCCTACTTATTCGTTTTTTAATCAACTTGATTTGACCAGCTCTTTTAAGCAAGTTACCTAAGATTGTCATCGTTCTCTCACGAGCTTAAGCTTGTAATGTTTTAGTGTATATCTTATTATTTTTCCTAACAATTTTACCCTTACTATCTTAAATATTAAAAAAAAAAAAATCAGTTAAAAACATCTCTTAATGTTATTTTATATTTATTAGCTAGTTCTATCGTATGTTTTACCCAACCCTAAACTTTAATTTATTAGCTAACTTATCTGCTACACATTATTTTATTAGTTATTTGTTACTTTTTAGCATATAAAACCTTAAAAAAAAAATTAACAAACAAAAATGGATTATATAAGCTCATATGACTATTTTGTTTTTTAGAGAATAAGCTCATATGACTATAAAGACACGTCTTCTAACAATCATATTTTCACAAGCTTATTACTTATTTTTAAAAATTTATAGGTTTTTTTAAAAACTTAATTCAAGTAGTAGGTGGAAAAATAACTTATCAATTCTCTCCATTCCACTCCAAACTCAGAAAAAAAAAAGGCTTAATAACTTTTTTTGCGAGTTTGGAGAAGGGAGATAATGGTTTGAAAAAAAGGAAGGACCGGGTGGAACAAATAGAAGACATTGGGAGGAAAGGCTTTGAAAGGCTTTTTTTTTCATAATATAAAACCCTCCTCATTTGGGAAACTAAAAAGTTGTATTGGATGAGGGTTTTGGGAGGTTTTGGTGGGTTTATATGAATTCTTCAAATTTAATAAATATTGTTAAAATATTCTTAAAATTAAAAATATATTAACCATGAACATAATTTATCACTCTCTAAAAAATACTCTTTCAAAAAATGTGAAAGATTTCTCAATTTTCCCCTGTATTTTTGTCCCCCAAAATCTTTCATTCCCCTCCCCTTCAAACTCTCAAACAATACCTAAAGTGTGCTCCTCTCAAAGTCTCGTATTTGATTATTTTCAGTGAAATTTTTGACAGACTTCGATTTTTTTCAATGAATATTTCTTTAAACTATTTTGACTTCTAAAAAAAAAATATCAATTATCCGTTCTATTCTTACTTATCAATTTTTTATCCAACATAGTCATATACTATGAGTTTTTTTTTATACTAGTAGTTATAATTTGTACGCCACTGTCACCATCACACAAAAACCATTTGAACAATTTCAACCATATCCTTCAAAAGGCTTAATAACAGTTTTAACCCCCTAACTTTTTCAAAGTCGCCATTTTGGCCCCTTAAGAAAAAAATTTACAAAATCGCCCCCTAAGTTTTGCATATGTGGCAGCTTTGGCGCCCAAGGCCAATTTCGACTCGATCTACGCTGACGTGGCACCCTAAGTGAGGTGCCACATGTTATTTTTTTTTACCAAAAATTGGCATTGGGGGCCAAAACTGCTACAATTACAAAACTTAAGGGGCGGTTTTGTAGTTTTTTTTCTTAGGGGGCGAAAACGGAGCAAATCCAAAGTCCAAAATGCAGCAAAACAAAAACCCAATCCCAATTTCACAACACAACACACATGTGAAGCTATTAGCTTTCGATCTTCTAACCCTAACCCCACCAATCTCCCCAAACCACTCCTTCACCCGCAACTCTCTCCTCATAACATGCGCCGAAACCCTAGGAACCATAACCCTCCGCGACCATAAACCCTTCAAATTCCTCTGTTTCGCTATCGATGACGGAACCGGTGCCATCCCTTGCATTATCTGGCTCAATCACATGACTTCTCCTCACTTAGCTCGCCGGCCGACATAGTCCTCGGGATCTTTGTCTTCTTGTTGATGCTGCTGCGAGATCGGCAGAAGTGGTGAAGGTTGGAAATGTTGCTAGGGTTAGAGGGAGGGTTACGGAGTATAAAGGAGGGGTGCAGATAACTGTTATGGATGTTGTTAGTGAGAGGGATCCGAATGTTGAGGTTTTGCATTGGGTTGAGTGTGTGAATTTGGCTAGGAATTGTTATAATCTTGTTAGTGCTTCTTCTTCTAGTTCTGGTTCTATAGTACCTCCTAAATAGAATTATGATACTTGCTGATCTTTTATTTTGTTGCAAGAGAGTTGTATTAGCAATGTTGTTTATGGTTTTGGTAGTAATTATTTATGTTTAGTGATTAGTGATGCTGATTATAAGAAATCTTCACTTGTTTTAAGATGAGTGAAGATTTTGTAGAGAAAAGTAACACAAATATTTCATTTTCCATGTAAAATTATTTATTATTTTATGTAAGGGGTAAAAAAGTCTTCATGATAAAAAAAATTATCTCTTATTTGTTTATTATTTATTCAATAAAAAAGTATCCACCTCAAAAACAAACAAAAAAAACATCTAATCCAAATTATTGTGGTTATTTTCTGCCTAAGGATAGTGAAAAATAAGCTGGAATAATAATAAATAAGGTTAAATATGTTGTTGATCCCTCTAAATATAGAAACTTTTCATTTTAGTCTCTCTAGAATTTTCCTTCAACTTTTAGTCCCTATAAAATTTTCAATCACTACTTTTGGTCCCAATTATTAGTAAATTTTTGTATTTTTTTTTAATGAAATTACGCAGAAATCTGTAGAATATTGTAAAAATCTCTCCAAAAAAAATAGAATTTTTTAACAAAACATGAATTAAATATTCATATTTAATTCATGTTTTGTTAAAAAATTCTAATTATTTTTTTGGAGAAATTCTTATAATATTATAAACTTTTCTGCAAAATTTTATTCAAAAATATGAATTCTACATATGAGTTTACTTAAAAGGATGACCAAAAGTGAAACTGAAATTTTTTTTGGGGACCAAGAGTTGAAGATATTTTTCAGAGGGGCTAAAACGACAAATTGACATATTTATAGGGATAAAAAATATATTTAACCCTAATAAATAATAACTCTTTGAAAAAACATGGTCCCTCGTCCCTCATCTTTAACTTAGTATTTATCTTTTAAAATTTGAAGATATAGGGTTAAATATATTTTGTGTCCCTATATAAAATTGAGACCTTCTAAATTTAGTCCTTACTTAATTTTAATAGTGTTTTTAGTTATTGTAAAAAAAATTATTCAGTCAGTTTTATTCCCTACTAAATCTATATTTGTTTAATTATGCTTAAACTTTTAAGATTTTGAACAATTTTTTGAAGAAGTGTTAAGAACATTACTAAAAGTTCACCTGCGAAAAATTATGTGAAAATTTTATTTCTACGTCCAGATTTTTGTTAATTTTATCTTGAACTTTTGTCTTTTAAAAAAAATCATGTTTAATTCATTTCATGTTAAAAAATTCTAAATTTTTTGTAAACGAACCTTTTGTAATGTTTTAAACTTGTCTAAAAAAATTGTTCAACAATTTAAGAGTTTAAGGATAATTAGAGAAACTTTGTTTTGGTAGGGACCAAAACTACATGTAAATTACTTTTATAGGGACTAAAAAAGCTATTAAAATTAAGTAAGGACTAAACTTAGAGGTTCCAAATGTTATAGGGTTCAAAAACATATTTAACCCTATTTTCTATCTTAAATTCGGAAATCATCCTCCTCATCTTTATTTTTTTTAACGAAAATTACATAATAAAAAAAATACAATTAAAGACCAAATTTTGGATACTGTCATTGTGACCTTTCTTGTGTGACAGACTACTTGGCACAAAGTGGACAACATACTTCGAGTTTTTAACCAAAGAAAAAGAAAGTTTAAAAAGAAATATCCCTTCTCAAATATTATATAAGTTGTAACAATAAAAATATATTATACAAGTAAAAATTGGTTATTGATCAAAAAAAAATTACAAGTAAAAATTGGTAAAAAAAATTGATATATCTAAATCAAATTTTGAACTATATATCAACTTTTTTAACCAATTTTTGTTTATATTTGAAATGTGAAGTAAGATAGCAATGAAAAACAAAAGGAGATGTGCCAGGTCCTTCCTTGTATCAACATAAATACTACATTTTTGTTCCTTTTCCTAATATGACTAAAGTCTTCACCAAGTTCACAATCCACCAAAAGTTGAACTATTCTCTTTCCTTTTGAATATCTGCAAGTACTTTGTCTTTTACATAATTCCCTCAAAATCAACATAAAATCCAGAATTTGGAATAACCGTCACAAAGGTTTACTCAAACAACTATAAGAGAATTCGGACTATAAAATCAATGAAGTGAGTTTCGAACATGTGGGAGAAGACATTCACAATATACCCTCACAATACATCTCTCCACATGGAAAAAAAAGAAAACCCTAACAACTTCTATCTCAAGAAATCCAGCATACCAACCTCTCTCTTAACCCTCACTTTGTTTTCTTTTCCCCTGCATTTTACGGTTAACTTTTCTTTTGTTAACACACTTTTTTTTCTTCTTTGCTGATATTCTTTTAGATAGATTAGTTAACTTTTCTTTTAGTTAACAGTTAACACATTATTTTTTCTCTTTTGGTAACGAAATACTTTTTGTAGTACTATCTTTTCATTTTCATGCTCAGTTAAAAATTTATTTCTGCAACACAAAAGCCTAGCAAACATTCTTTAA
>Ga0228710_1009915_pt1 | contig 12989 bp, 4 predicted proteins | sample MedpolnodulmetaG_FD_177995 | JGI IMG/M metagenome (GOLD analysis project Ga0228710, IMG submission 177995) | Root nodule microbial communities from Medicago polymorpha collected in Santa Monica, California, United States - pink nodules | ecosystem: Host-associated > Plants > Roots > Nodule...
CAACCATTTTTGTTCTAATGGAATCAACAAGAACACTCCTTTACTAGAACAAAAGTAATTACCACCACCATATAACTCTCTTTCACGAGCCACTCACCCACCACCAGCAGCAGTGTATATGACATATATAAGACAAACCTTGGTTGGCTACCATTCCTACAAATTAATCACACAAATCTTCACAAACTGCTCTAAATATTTTTCCTTCCTTCATTTTTTTACTTCAATTTTCTATGCTAAATGGGCCATTATTTTTTCCGTAAATTAAAAGTTGGTTTTCGTTTGTGTTTATGAATAAATTCACAATTTGCAATTTGCATGTTCTTTACCAAATTGTACCTTGGATTAATTTAAGAAGGACCGGGAGTGATTATTGTCTAACAATATCAAAGAAAAATTGAGTTTTTTTACAAAAATAAATCTTTTATTGTCATTTTTATTTCCATTTGAAAAAGAAAGAATGAAAGGGATGGGCTTCATTGTGATCGATGTTGGTGGCAGTGGGTCAAGTTCAGTGTTATGGAGGTTGAAGAAAATGTGAAAAAAATATAGTGGAGGCAAACTATGATAAAATTGATGTTCCTATTTAAACTAATGGTGTAAACCCAACTTTTCTATGGTGGAAAAAAACTAGCCTTTCCCATGCTAAATGTCACCTTATAAGTAATCTCTAAGTTTTAAAGAAATTTGTTATACCTTAAAATAAAAAGAATCACTAATATAGACTATAGTGATGATCATAATACCAATGGTAATCAAAGTTCTCTAAATTTTTGTTTTTTTATAGAATTAATCAAAACGAGTTAAAAAAAATACTTTTTGTATAATTCTAACTACTGAGCAAACACCATAATTTTGATGCCCCTAAAATGGTATCTTGAATTGCCGCCAATCCCGTCCCCCTTTAGGCCATCCTAACAAAATAAAATACAAAACTGCCCCCTAAGTATAGTTCCTTTTGCAGTTTTGGTCACCAAGGGCAATTAAAAACATAAAAAATTCCACATGTGGCGTCCACGTGGGCATTGACTTGGTCAAAATTGACATGGAGCCAAAACTGTAAAATAGGTAATACTTAAGCGGCGGTTTTGTATTTTATTTTGTTAGGGGCCAAAATAAAGTATAAAAAAAAACTATTCGAAGAACAAAAAGCTGAGGACATAATTACTTGAGAGGAAAAGATGAGTTCTGTCTTATGAACAATCTTGTAATTTATGATGATTCCGTTGGCACAAAAATGAGTTATGAACAACACGAGTAAGCCTGTTTCGACGTGATTTCAACTTCTTCCTATTATTAGTTGGTGGTCTGGGTGGGTCTAATGATCTTCCTGAAGCCATATATATTTCATCCTTTTCAATTTGACCCTTGGTTTTATCTTTATTGCGACACATAGTGTGGATGGATAAAGAACATAATACATTTGTTTGACATTATGGTCATAGCGAATGGATCAAACACCTGATATTTGTTAATTTTAGGCAAAATCCATTCAGGGTTTTTTAATTTTTGTGTTTGTTTCAGATATTATTAAATAAGTCTTTGTAGTTTCTGAATGTTTGTAACCTTTGCTCTTACAGTCAGTGTCCGTTAATATAAATTTGCGTTTCATGTTCAGTCACCAAGTTAACGGCCACATCATCGTTATATTAACCCACACTGACATTAAGGGGAAAATTGCAAACATTCAAAAACTAAAAGAACCTATTTAAAACTTTAGAAACTTAAAGGATTAATTCGGTATAATCACAAAACTTAAAAGCCTCTGGTTGCATTTTGTCTTAATTTTAATCATTCTCTCACCAAGGACCTTATGATTGGGATGCAAATCATAATCTAGTTATATTACAGAAGATTATTAATAACAAACATGCATAAAGAAGTAGAGTCTTTATACACTCCGGCAAACAACATAAGTTATGCATAACATAACCCATTAACACACAATTAACTGTTGTAAATGAGATAGGGGCGGATCTAGCCCTATGTGAGGGTGTGCACCTGCACGCCCTGGGTTTTCAAAAATTACACCAGTAATCTATGTTTGTATGCTTTTTGCACACCCTGAGATTTTACTTATGCACCCTGACCCAGAGACTGAGAGAAGAGAGTTCATTTGCAGTTACAAAGAAGAAAGCAAACTAGAATATATAAAGAAAGGATTGATGTGCAACGACATGAAAACGAGAACCACATCCGCATAATGCTGAAGAACAAGAAATGTGTGGCGACTAGTCAAACTCTACAAGCTTGCATTATTTAGAATGACAATTGCTTTTCTGACTTTCAATACTTCCTAAAAACACAAGTAAAAGACTAAATTACCCCCAGTGGTAGTTAACTACCGCTGACTAATAACTAAAAAACACGCCGACAGTTAATTGCCGTTGGGTTTTTTGGTCATTTACTTGTATTACTAAGACACAATGAATGTCAAAAAAACAATCTTCATTTAGAATTTCCTATAACCCATTTTGGCATGGGCTCTTTACTATATGGCCTCATTCTAAGTTTCATGGCCCAGTTTCAAGTTGATGTTATTTGGTTAAGTTAATTTAGATAGGAGTAGACAATGGTATTTATTAATATAAACAATGTTACATATTATTCTCCTAAAAGGTGTTTTATATATAATTATACAAACTTTTTTTTAAAAAAAAATAATATAATTATACAAAGAAAACTCTAAATTTAATCGCTACTATCGACTAATTTAATTTTGTGTTTGAGATCGTAAGCTACATGCAACTATAGAGTCTGACTTTATAACCTCAAAAGATAATGTTCAAATTTTACTTGAGACAGTTGTAAAATGGTCATTATTATTACTATTTTTTATAAAGTATTGTTTAGCGGCATCGTTACTATATTTTTTTTTGCTAATAGTCACCATTATTAATAATTATTTTTCATTCCACTAATTTTTAAAAAAAAGTTGATTTTAACGATTTTAAAATATAAATTGTTTAAAATTTAATTATAAAGTGTGTTTGCAATTTACATAGTTACATAACATAAAAAATTTATGTTTAATATTGCAGAGAAAATAATAGTAATTTAGTAAGGTGAAACAGTGTGCACCCCCTAATCCAGGGTCCTGGATCCGCCACTGAAATGAGAGTCCTCAATTAACTGCTGCTATATTAGTAAATACTCTTATGGTGCCATTTAACCTGGGAAAGGAGAGTTCTTTCCCACCATGGGAAAGTCCCTTTACCCATGACAGTTGTCAGTTGGAAACTGGCAGAACCAAAAAAAAAAAAAACTTAGTATATTTTTTTATTGTTGTTTGTAGCATTCTACTGCACCTCCTTATTTTCTCACAACAACCGGAAGCACACTTCACCCACTACTGAAGCATTAAAACTTGAAAATTTCGTCTTCTTAAACACTACAAAACACAGAACATAAGAAAATCCAGAAAAAAGCTTAACATAGTATACTGTCATTTTTTTTTGAATCGGAGTATACTGTCATTTGATTACATAACATAGAACATCAATTATTCTTCTTTTCTCCTTCGATTACTTGATAATTTCAACAATGGTAGTTTTGGGATTTGGTTAAAGTGTTGTTGAATCAGGATTTAGAGTTGTGGTTTTCTAGATTTGAGTCATTCAACCTTGGATCCTTTCTTAGGTTGGTGTTCTTTTTTGCAGATTGTTTTATTTTTAGATTTGGATTTTGGGGTTTTGTTTTAAGGATGTTGATGATGATTCGATGATGATAATGATTCTGGATTGTTCATAATATTTCAACATTCCCGTTTGATTTTCAGCAAAAGAGAAATGCGTATTATTTGTTGTTGATGCTAAAAAAAAGTGTGTGGTTGATTGATATGTGACAAGAGAGATACAGATTCAGGGAGAATAAAAGAAACAAATCTGAAGAGGTTTGATGAAGGAGATGATGATGATGATGAAGGAGATAGTTAGTCTTTGATGAAGAGAGGCAGATAAGAAGGTAAGACAGAGTTAGTGTTTGATGAATGGATAAAACTGTAAAGGCAATAGTTAATATAAATAATTTAGAGGGTAATTAATAATTAGTTAAAGCAATTAGAAACTCACCTTTGAAATTTGAATTTATTGTGGTATTTAATTAATGCAATTAATTTAATCTTAAAATTATAATTGACCAAATGATAATAAACAATTGGACGTGGGGTCTCATATTTATTCTCCATGTGAATTGCCAAAAAGTCACTAGCAGGTATCCTATCTAAATTCTGAACCATTGAATTATAAAAATAATATATCTATGGCTGAAAAGCAACTTTCCCATCATGGGAAAAAACTCTCCTTTCCCATACTAAATCTCACCCTACTCTTATTGCTCTTCTTTCTCTTCTACTAGGCCATCCCATTCTTGTTCCCACTTATTTCATCAGCACATGGGTCCATATCAGTAGCCACGTCTTTATCAATATTCACCTGTAAAGCCTTCTTCTTGGGCACAAGCGAGAGCATGCAATATGGATGCAACAAATGACCATTGATAACCAATTCCTGTGGGTTTGGAAATTGATTCAAGAATTGAAATATGCACAAGATAAATTTGTGAAACTTGTATTAAAAGCAATGATAAAGGTCACATTAACTTTGTTGAGTTTCAGGAATAACTTGCCTTACGAACACAACAAGGGCTGATCTTCCTCCACCCATATTGCTTCATGGGTTATGTTTAAAGTTTTAAACAAATAAGAAGTGAATGGGTGAGTTTATTTTAATACGGCTGAAAGTTAAAAAAAGAAAAAAGATGAGACGCAACAACCAAAAACAAAATAGAAGACAACATGGAAAATAATAGAGAATGAAATGGGATAAATTTCCCAAGTATGGCAACAATACCACGATAAACATAACCAACTTATGTGCATATCAACACTCAATCAAGAGCTTGCATTTTAATAAAATGGGAACGCGTAAAGAATTGTGTCTTCGCATGGTTCAAAATCATAACAGATGGATGAAAAACATGTTAACCCCATACTAATTTAACGGCAAAGAACATATTAATACAACACCACCACATTGAAGTAAAACTTACTCTTTCTTTTTGCTTCTCGGTGAGAGGCTCTCCCTTTGTGCTCCCTACTTTTTGCTCCTTATGAACTTCATTTTTTATGTTTTTTGAGCGGCGCTCCTTAGCACATTCTGATTAATGTTTTGACCAAATTAGAAACAAAAGGGTGAGATTATTTTATTGCAGCTGAATGTTTTAAAAAAAACAACGATGAGGCATGGCTGCCTAAAACAAAATAGAAGACATCATAGAAAAAATAGAGAATGAAAATGGCTATATTTCACAAGTATGGCAACAATAGTAAAACAAGAAAGCAAAACAAATTGTAGCTTCACATGGTTTTAAAGTCAAAATCTAAATCATAACAAATGAAAGAAGTGCATATTACAACATTGAGTAAAACTTACTTTCTCCTTTTTCCTGCTTAGCAAGAGACGATTTGAACTTCAAATAAGGCTTCGTAGCAACTTCGTTTTTGCTGTGTTTAGAGCGACGCTCAGCCATTTCTGTTTAATGTTTTGATCGAATAAGAAACGAAAGGGTGAGATTATTTTCATAAAACAGGAAAGCAATAAAGAATTTTGTTTTCACATGGTTTTAAACTCAAAATCAAAATCATAACAATGAAAAAAGAGATGATTTGAGTTACCCATTTGCGCTTGTGAGATTTGACTGCAGCTGGCAACGCTCCTTCAAATTCCAACAGATACCGCAGCGAATACGAAAGAACAAAATTATTAAAAGTGGCAAAAATATCCAACAAATCTAATTTAATAATAATAATAATGTTAAAAAAAAACCCCAATTCAGAGGTTTTAAACACTAATCCTCCAAAATTTCAGAACAGATTGAGTTAAACCCCAATTGAAAAAGCAACAAAAATAAGTGTGATCGAGGGTTTAAACTCCAATCCGAAAATATTGGAATAAGAAAGAAAGTAACTAGAAACGTGATCGAGAGAGAGAGGTGAGTGAATATCAGCAACCCTAGAGTCAAAAATAAATAAAAAAGTATAAAAAACAAAAATAAAAACTAAATCGATCAAATGTTGTTACTCAGCTAGATTCGGGTTACAAGCTGCATTGGCCCATGCTTTTAATTCATTTAAACAAATTTTGTTATTTTTCATTAAAAAAACTGGATAGATATATAGAACGTACCCTTCCTTTTTATTTTCCTTCACTTTCATTCTCTCTACAATTGAAATATTACATGCAATTACTAAACCTATGAATTTTCAGCCCACGAGTTCTCTTATTCGTAAACCACATTCTGTGAGAGTCATTTTTAAAATGTGAGACTCATTATTTTATTTAAAAAATTGACTTGATGTTTGAGAAATTGTTAGAAAAGATAGTTTTCTTAGCACTTCTCTTGAGCAATTAGTCTTGGCTTCCGATAATGTTTTAAAAAACATTTTTATGTATTGGATTGAGATTTCAAAAGACATTTTTAGAATAAAAAAATCAGTGGTATTCAATCAAGACAATCATGACTTTTTTGTCAAGGCAACAAAATTTGTTGGTAATCAATTGAGATTTCTGACGACTTATGAATTGTCTATTAGTATTAAAAAATCTCTAGATTTTGATGGATTCTTGGATGAAGTGGATTTTGTGAGACTTTTTAGTGAAAAATATAAATACTACTTTCATCCAACAATCTCACAGAAACCCTTGAGATTTTGTCATTCTCTCTCAAACCCTTGTCTGCCTTCATTTGTTCATGCCATGCTTTCTTCTTCTTCTTCTTTTTCTCTGTCAAATTTTTAAAAGTCTATAATTATTTATGATTTCTTGTTTTTCTTTTCTTTTCACATGATTCTTGTCTTTTGCTTTTTTATTTGCTTTTCAAATTATTGTTTTTATTAATCGATAATTTTTTTCCTTCCAATTTGTTGGTTTTTTTTCTTCTTCTGGATCTGCTTCTTTTTCTTACCACCGGCTGTTTTCAATCGATAACTGGCTTTTCTTTTGTTGATCTTTATTAATCGATAATTCTTGTTTTTTTTTTTTTGTTTTTTTTTTTTTTTTGGTTTTTATATGTGTTTAGTCTCTATGAATAGGGGTCATTTAAAAATTGGTCCCTGTATTCCTTAATCCTGACATTCTGCCGTGCCAAAATTTAACCACTTAAAATTTCGTTTCTCTCCCCACTTAATCACTGCCACGTCACTAATTACAGGGGTATTTTTGAAATTTCACGTTTGTAATTACAGTGACATGACAATAATTAACTGGCCTGAGGGACCACTTTTTAAGTGATTAAATTTTGGCAGAGCAAAATGATAGGATTAAGGAATACAAGGATCATTTTTTAAATGACCCCTATTTGCAGGGACTAAACACATATAAAAACCTTTTTTTTTTTTTACGATTTGTTGTTTTGTTTTAACACTTTACGATTTGTTTTTATTTTTTTCTTCAGCCATTTTTTTATTTATTTTATTTGCTTATATTGATTGATTAGGGAATATGAATATTGTTTTTGTGAAATAAATAGTTCCTTAGATATATTACCGATCAAATGAGGGAACAACAGGATAACAGAGAGACAAATATAGTTATATAGCTTGAATCATGGATGAAACTATTGAGTTGTTGCACATTTTGTGGAGGTGTAAATAATGGGGTTAAAGAGGTTACATGATGCCAATGAGTCATTTGAAATCCTAAAAGTTTGAGTTATAAATCCAATAAAATCCATTGAAATCTTAAAGCTCTGTTTCATAAATCCAATGAAATCCTCTAGTATAATGTTGAGTGTAAAAAGTCTTTTATAATCTCACAGAATCAATACAATCCTACAAAGTCTTTTAAAATCTTAAAGACTTTTTTCATCAAAATAGTCTTTTAAAATCTCAATCTAATACATCCCTCTTATTGTAGTTATTGACTATGAGAACAGGTGGCCCATCGAACAAATCCTTCTCTAGGAATGGTAAATCGGAAAATGGAGACAACACCAAATATGATGGATCTCACTAGAACTAGAGAAGATGAGGTACCAAAGAAGATCCTTACAACACGAAAGAAATTTCATCAGACAAGATATTGGAAGCTCTCGACATGACATTTGATCATATTGAGATTGAAGAAGACACGACCCTTTATAAGTCAAGAGTAGTACTATCAACACTATCTTTTGAACACTTTCTCTAATACTTACTCTTTTATTTATTTAAATCATTGTAGGTCTACACTTTAAAAGCAGAATTCACATAAAGTGGTGGGAGATACATAGATTCCATTCAATAAAAGAATAAATGCTAGACAAAATGTTCAAAAGTGAGTGTTGTTAGCATTTTTCTATAAGACAAATACCATCTGCTAATGATATCTCCAACAACCTAAAGTTAGACGCTCATGAGCTAGAACCACAGGCGAGGATGCCCTTCATTTACCAACCTCTCTAGAGATAGACAAGTATGAAAAGAGAAGAAAAGAAAAGAAAAGATTGTCCTTAACCATCGCTCTTAGGATACTGGTTAGCAAAACCTTAAAATAAAAGATTCATGATTTGATATCTTGAATAATGATGACACCGACATCATCATGGCAGAAATAGACACCATCAACCTGATCCCTTATGAATCTCGGGAGGCAATCTTCAGCCAAGAGAACTAGACGGAGACGTTTTCGTTGAAGACACTAAATGGTCCACCTTAGCCGAAGGAAAAAAAACTACAGGTATACTATTTGAAAAGCTCACTCAAGACATGGTAAAATATCTTAAGCCTTAGTTCATCAAAGCTTCTATCAATGACAAAATATTTAGCCAAGTCTTCGTCGATGGTGGTGCAGTTGTAAATGTTATGTTGTTTCTAACTTCAAAGAAGCTGGAAAAAAACATGGAAGACTTGATCCCAACCAACATAAAAATGGCTAGCTTCATGGGTGAAACATCTAACACCTAGGGAGTTCTTATAGCCCATGTTGTGGTGGGAGAAAAGGAAGTGAAATTTGCTTTCTTTGTCATAGACGACAAGCCTTCATACTCTATCTTCCTTGTGAGGGACTGGATACACACAAATGAATGTATACTTATCTCTTATCAGAAGTTAAATTGTTTGAAGCCTTCTTCCACCCGCCTCACCCAAGTCCTATTGCTATTAGTGTTCATAAGGAATACAAAGGAGTATTGGTAGCCTCTTAATTATAATTTTAAATTTAGAATAATCTAAAAATACTTAAATTCTAGAAAAGTGTGAAATGTTTCTAGAAGTGTGTATTAAGGAAGCTCCTACAAGTGTGTATAGAGTTATCTATTAGCACCTTAAATTCCTCCTTGTACTTGACATTTGAAATCAATAAAATTGTAAGTTTTCTAGATATACTTCCATTCCTTTTAACAATAAACGGAGCAAGATTAGTACAACATTCTAATGTGATAGATGAATCATTTCCTATTTTATTTTGTTTTTACTCACTGCATCTCTGATCTTTGATTCTTTTTTGCCACAAAACTTTAGTCTTTTCGTTGAACTTTTCCCTCAAATTTAATCTAGTACTAAATCATAATTTTTATCAAGACAACATGTATACTAGTTTAGTACTATATTGTCACCAACCGCAAGTTCTACTGCACATGATTCACGTCCTTGGCCTTTTGTAAACATTTATTTTAATTCTGCATCTCATTCCCTCATTTTTGTCTTTCGGGAACCAACATTCATTTGATAATCACCACAAGAAAACAAGAGTCACATATGCAAAGGAAAACAATACACTTATTTTAGGTTTTAAATCACGAACAACGTCGCAGCACAATCTTTGTTACAATGGATCTATTACTCATAATATGACCATAATCTTGGCCAGATTGCAGTCCTGAAGTCGTGAAGACATAAAAAAAGATTAATGTTGCAGTCGTTTGTGTATCTTATTTTTAAAATGAAAATATTACAAATCTTACGACGCACACAACATTATAATTAGATCAAGAAATAAAAGCATAAATTTGTGAACATTAATCAGAATATGGTGGCAGCATGCATATGAAACATATATCAGATATATAGCGAACATAAATAAATTAATAACTTGAAATAAACAAAATAAAGAAGAATGAATACTTAAAACATACTTGTTTAAGGGGTTACTTAATTAATTAACAATGAGAATTAAGAAGCACTAAAAGAAGGAGCAACAACAACAGAAGAATAAACCTTAGAACTTCCAAATGAAATTCCACCACACCCTGCAGCTGTAGAACCTTCATCATCAGGAATAGAACAAACTATAGTTTCCTCAACAATCGCATCAAGTTGATCATTTTTCCATGGCATCATGACAGTGGAATAAACAGATGATGATGAAGAAACTGCATGGTTCTTCATCATTGCATGCTTAAGAAGCTGAAAAGCTCTAGGATTCTTCCCTAAAATGCTGAAATCTTGTTCATGAGTATTTGGAAAGTTAGTTTTGGCATTTCTTCCTCTAAGAAGCCTTGCAGCAGAATCATAAGACAGAGCAGCATCTTCTGCTCTATCAAAAGTACCTAACCATAGTCTTAGTTTCTGTGATGAGTCTTTGATCTCAGCTATCCATCTTCCTGAAGGCCTTTGTCTCACTCCTAGATACTTTTTCTGATGACCCTTGTTTGATGTTTTTGGAATCTTCTTAATAGTGTTCCTTTCTTTGTTCTCGTAGGGTTTGCCTATTTCATGAGGGATCAAAGAAATATTATTGTTTTTGTAAGTTTGATGAATTTGGTGTGGAATTTTTAAGGTGTCTGTGTTTTCCATGAGAGTTTGAGAAAGGGTTTGTTTATGAAAAGAAGTTGTGGACTAATTGATCAATAAGAAAATAAAGGCTTATGTAACAATGAGGTTCATGAATGAGGTAATTAATTAATTAATAACATGTTGTTTGTCAGATTTTGGTTTTGTTTTCTTCTTTGAAGAAGGCATCTGATTCAAATTGGATTCATGCAAGTGTGAGGAAATACTAATCCTTTATATTGTGATAAACATAACTAAAATGTGATTAAGTAGAATGGTGAATAGTATACATATTCTTAAAAAATGAAATGTAAAAGGTTTAGTCGTTTGTTGATTTTTCTTTTTTCACACATTCTCTATTTTCCATGTCAGATTTATGTATTCTCTCATATTTTGTCTTCTTTATACATCATATTACTCATGACATTTTCTTTTCTTTTTCCTCTTATTTTTTCCCTTTTCTAATAATATTTTTATTCTTATATTGGTATATCAAGTAAGAGTCTTATATTTGGATGACAAAGTGGAAGTTCAACATCATAAAAGTAATATGATCTATATACGGAATGACTTAAGATTTTGGGGAAAGACATGATGTTGAATTCCTCCGTTGTGGTTGTTCTCAGCCTAATTTGATAATCCCCCAGTGTTTTAAGACTCCCCTCACGACCCGATAATGGTATCAGAGCTGATTTTGGACTAAAGGCGACCGACTTCTTATGTCGAACATCTTTCTAACAATGGTGGTAAGTGCAGTTTGTCTCCTTAATGTTGACGATGCAAGTATATGTGGATGAAAACAATTTCGCTTAAGAGAGAGAAGTCTCAAATGATTGGATGAATTCACAATTAAGGGGTGATTGTTAATATGTGCCTCACGTCGTATGTAAAAGTGAAAGTTGAACATCATATAAATAAACTTATACCCAATGTGTTAAGATTTTGGATGAAAATATGATGTCGAATTTAACTTGTGTGATAGCTCTTAACTCAATATGATGATCCTCAAGTGTTTTAGGACTTCTCTGATAACCCAACTTCTCTAAGGTTATGTTTGAAAGTTGGATTTTGGATAAGAGAACTTTGAAGGGTTATGTCTATATTTTGGTATACATTTGAACATTACATAATTGAAAGAATAACATAATAAATATTCATTTAACATTTCATTCATTCTTAATTCATTTTTTTTTTATCATTTTCATATTTAGTAAAAGTGAATGTATTTATATTTAGTACATAAAATCTAGGACACGTTCATGTATGCATTTATGAAACTTTAGGACTATGTGGTAGATTACTAGCACATTTAAAAGTAGGGCACAGACTTGAGTCTGTTACTAGAATGAGATCTTCAAGTTGGTGAAGAAAAATCCAAGGGAATGTGGTGACATAAGATGGTATTATTGTGGTTAATATATTTGAAAATGAACTGTGTTTACATGACAAGTACCCCATAGACAAAATTCCAACAGCCTACAAACAAATTCCACACCTCAAAAGCCCGAAAACAAACAGAACCCACATGCTTCTTTTAACCTCATATTCAAATTAAAAATTAATATTGAATATTTGTCACATAATGGGTGTCTCTGTTTGTCATTTTTAGTTCCTCCAAGTATGCTCTTATCAATTATACAAAGTATATAATTAATAATCTCTTAATTCTGACGCACTGTGTATTGAATCAGTATGAATAGCTTTTCTTGTTGGATTATCTTAAGTTGTGTTTATGAAATTCTATTTTATAGGTGAAAATTGTAGTTTTTTGCTTACACTCTACTTAAATAACCGACAATAATTCTATCACATATAGATACAAAGTGGACATGTGCTGAAAATTTCTAACTAGAATGAAACATGTAAGGATAACAAACTAACCTAACAGAAAAACAAACTAACCATCCCTCTAAACTACTTAGTATGAATAACACATTATGATGGTATATTAGGATTTTTCATTTCAGTGCTTATTTTTTGTCCAACATGCAGCAGCTATCTTGGTGGGTCGGTCTCTCTTTTAAGACAGGACGACATGAATAATATCAGTAAAAATTTAGACAGATTGTGGGCAAAATTTGTAGATATCCTATGACTATAAGAATACCAGTATTAATTGGGGTTTATGTGATGTGTAAATTTATGTAATGGGTAACTTTAGGCAAGGTTTGGAGTAACTAATTTTGGTATAACTAATACATTATGGATGAAATTTATTGCAAGGGTTTGGAGTAACTTTACA
>Ga0228710_1009916_pt1 | contig 12988 bp, 6 predicted proteins | sample MedpolnodulmetaG_FD_177995 | JGI IMG/M metagenome (GOLD analysis project Ga0228710, IMG submission 177995) | Root nodule microbial communities from Medicago polymorpha collected in Santa Monica, California, United States - pink nodules | ecosystem: Host-associated > Plants > Roots > Nodule...
ATCATGTTTATTCGGGTAGTGTTAAACTAAGAATGGGGTAAAACCATAGAGCCTCGACATAGATCGTCGAGAACTAGAAAGTTAGCAAGAACCCTAAGCAAGTTAAGTTGTGAATTGATAGGCATAATCTCTTCACATATGAGCAAGAATGACTAAGTAAGTAAGCACTAACATAAGTTATCATGTATGATCAAGACCATAAGTAAGATGTAGGTGTCGTGTCTTTCGGTTATCCACGCCAAGGGGGATACGAAAGGTTCTCACAAGGGGAACGGGATACGCTTCGCAAGGTAGGCCTGCACGTCACTGAGGGAGTCCGATGTACCTTAGCTTGGTTTTCATCAGTCAAGTAAGGGATTGTACTCGGGGTTACTCCACTCGACGCACTCTGTAAAATGAACCAAGATAATTATGTTTGTTCAACGCTAACCTCTAACTTAATATGAATAAATCATGCATTGAGATTATGATAAGTTATATTAAGTCAAGAATATGTACAAGCTTATGCTATAGAACAAGTTGTGAAGATACACTGTCGACGGTCTTAGTAACTCTCCGATCGTCCAGTTTAGGAACATGTCATGAATGGCTTATGTATAGGTCTTGATGCGTTTATCGTATCTCGACATAGCGGTCCTAGGCTCCCTTGACCGCCATGACATGTAGAGTAAGACAAGACTTATGAGTTATGATACGAAGAACCTACGACAGATCTAGTATGCACGACCGTCTAGGCAAGCAAGCACACACACGTATAATCAACCGGTAGGTTGTATTGTAGATACATGGTGACCATAGGTTTTTCCCGAGGTTACCTATAGCCTAGGATTAGGTGGAACTCACTGAGACATTATGCCTCATCCCAATCCTTATTTGTTTCAGATCAGCAGGTTGATATGGCTGGACTTACTAGGCTTGTAGCCGAATGGATAATAATCAAGTGTTCGTTCGTACCGTTGCAGGATGTTTGGATTTCAAGGATGTATTTCCTATGTTTTGGACTAGTAGTAGTGTGTTGTTGATTGTACGAACGCGCATTGTTGTATAAAATATTCATTCGAAGAATTTATGTTGTAAATTTTAATGTATCCAGTACTAAAGATAATGCACATGCTAAACTTTCAAGATACGTTTAGTCTGGGCGTTACATTTGGTATCAGAGCAGGTCGATTCAGATCGTGCCATGGGTCATTAAGTTTCATCTAAGGTAGTGGGACCATTGGGTTCCGGGTAAATGTTCTAATTGTTGTTGTTAGTTGAGCCCGATCAACTCAATTTAGCATTCGACGATTAGGACGGATACCTAAGAGCTGAATAAGACCCAGGAGGAGCAAAGTATGTGATGGGGATGAATTGGGAAGTAGGAATTCAGATCAAGTAACAATGAGTATGTAACTGAGTCAGAAGGTGGCCAGTGAACCCAGTGGATGAAATTAAACTCCTCCGGGAGCACGAGGCGTTGATAGAAACAAGGTGGAGTATTTCTACGGCATTCGACACTTTGTGTGAAGGTATTTCGTATTAGTGGTGAGTAGAGACTCAGAATGGAGAAGCCGACATACTTCAATGAGATCGGGAAGCTCTCAGGGATAGTGATATGTGAATGAAGCCAAAGACTTGAATGCCCAAAGTGGGCAAGGTTCTAACGTTTGGAGTGTTGAATGAGTCAGCAGAGAAACAAGTTAAGCCATTCGTAGCGAACGGTGTTCACGCTTTTTTTTTGTGGAAGCTATATGTTAAGTGTTAGAACGATTAAGACATTAGTTTCCAATGTACCGTGAATTGTATCAATTGATGTTAATGCTTGCCATGCAAATGTTATGAATTGTTTTATGAGGTTAGGGATGACTAATGTGCATTGGGTTTAAGCTTGTGATAAAATGCTAAATTTGTTATTTTCGTCCCTAAATGTGTAACGCATAGCCACAATAATTTCTACGTGTATTGAAATTTTAAAACAGCCCCATATTGTGCACTCCTCTGGTCACAACAGTCTTTGACGAAGTCACGTTGGGTTTAACATCTGCGTGACTTAAGGAACATGGTGGTATTTTGGAAAGTTCATTTTAGAGTGAGCAAATTTTGATGGGAGAAGAGCAATTTACTAAATAAAAATCAACTAATTCAGGCCCATTATTAGTGCTCCTGCTAACAACAACATTTCAAACAAACACTTGACACATTGGGATTTCACCAAATAGTTGGAGGACAATTGCGGCACTAGAAACAAATAATATTGCATTGTTGTACACTTGGTGGTAAGTAATATATACAAATTAAGTCATGAAAATTTACCAATATCAGGTGGTTTTGGCAAAGGTACAATCAGCCAGAGATTAAATTTGGCGTGTAAGGTCTCATGTGGTGTCGAGCTATATATTCATGCCTCCAATAAGGGACCTGAAGATGGGAGAGCACTGCATGTATCCTTTTCAATGGGGTCAATTTTTTTGTTAACATCACCACGTTCATTTTTTGTAGCACCATATGGCAATTTTTTTTCTAAAAGTACATGGTTACTTCTTTTAATGCCATCAACTTTCCCCTTCGCAAGCTCCTCCAAGGACTCCACTTTCACTCCAGCTTTTTTAAACGCATTTTTTGTTCCTGAAGTCATTTGAATCCTTAAGAGAATCTTGCAACTAGTACGAACGAGCCCTCATTGATTATCCATATGGCCACATGCTTACTAAATCAACCTGCTAATCTGAAACAAAAGAGGATTGGGATGAGACGTAATGTCTCAGCGAGTTCTACCTAATCCTAGGCTATAGATAACCTCAGGGAAAACCTAGGGTTACCACGTGTCTAAAATACAATATGTCGGTTGATTATACGTGTGCGGAACATGCTCACCTAGACGATCATGCATACTAATATCGTCATAAGGCTCTTCGTATCTTAACTTACAAGTCTTGTCTTATGTCATACATGTTATGGTGGTCAAGGGAACCTAAGGCCGCTATGTCAAGATACGATGAATGCATCAAGACCTAAACAAGAGTCATTCATAACATGGTCTCTAACTGGACGATCGGGGAGGTACTAAGATCGTCGACAATATATCTTTATAAACTTGTCTTTACACTTAAGCTTAGACACGTCTCATAGCATATCATAATCGTATCATAGCATATTCCTAGTCATTTATTATGTTAGAAGTTAGCGTGTAACAAAAAACATTATCTTGGTTCATTTTACGGAGTGTATCGGGTGGAGTAAGCCTGAGTACAATGCCTTACTTTACCGATGAATTCCTAGCTAAGGTACATCAGACTCCCTCAGTGTCGTGCGGACCTACCTTGCAGAGCATATCCCGTCCCCCTTGGCGTGAACCTCTCGTATCCCCCTTGGCGTGGATAACAGAGAGACACGACACCTACATCTTGCTTAAAGTCTTAATTATACATAAATTTTTTATGCTTATACTTGCTTGCTCATACTTATCATTACTTTAATGACCACCACGAGTCCGTAATCTACTCGTTTAGCGGTGAATCATTAATTGCTTGTTCTTAAGCATACATAACTTATACCTAATGAACTTATGTTACATACTAGCTTGTTGTTCTCGACTATCTAGGTCGAGGCTCTACATATTCCCCAATGCCTAGAAAATCATATGCTACCCAAGCGTATCACTTGTCATCTAAATCTTGTGTGCCATGCTTCACTAATCTATCTTAATACTTGCTTCCTAATTTTTTATAAAATGGCTTGAAACATTGACAAGGAATCATTGGATTGGAGGGATTTATATTTATAAGAAACCTTTGAAAAACTGAATGGAAAGCAATCGCTGCTTGCCCGGAACAAGTCATTTACATGTCTCTGCACTGTCATTCCCGCCCTGGTGACACACCAGCAGGAAACATGCTTTATGTTGCCAGTTTCCCGCCATGGCGATATTTGGCGTGCCCGGCGGGCCATGACAGAACAGAACGTGTAAAATAACAATTTTCTCTAAAAACCTCCAAATCAAAGGACCCAATGCATATTTCAAGCCTGAAAATCATATAGACACTAACAATAACATTAAGATGGCAAGTATTAACAAGATTTATGAGCATGCCATGTAAAAGGGGAAAATTTCATAACCTATACTTCATACTTTCTTACATGAATAATCACACAATCCCAATGGTGGGTTCTATCTAACAACTCACCTAGAAGATCTCTGCAACATGCATGATTTTAGGCTCCAACTTTCCCCAATCTTCAAGCTCCATTAACAAAACTCTAGCTTTGATTCTCTTGCTCAAAATTGCTTCCAATTGCTCCAATTGTAAGTTTACCAATTCTTATAGCACACTCCAAGTTTCTAATCTTAACTAAACCCTAGGACATGCAAAGCCTCTAGCTTGAGAATACACTTTGAAAGAATGTTGAATCATGCTCTTCTTAATGCATTCACCATGTAAAACCCATTACTAACTCTTGATCTTTCTAGAGTGACAAAATTAGAGAAGATTGAGTGAAGGAGGGAAGTTTGGGGTCGAAACTTGGAGAGAAGTAGGAGGAAGAATTCTGATCTTGTAAGTTAGAGAGAGAAGTAACATGAAAACAATGAGAATCTTGCCCCTAACTTGCTTAAATATTCCATACTTGAAAGTACTAAAATGTGCTTCCTTCTTAAACGCATTTAACTTGATACCGGTAACTGAACGTGTGCTTGATCGTCACTGCATGATCACATCCTTCGTTACATTAATCTTTCATGGACATTTATTTTCTGACACGTTCGACTGGTAATATTCCATTAATTGACGAGTGGGATATTATAGTTAATAGCATACAAAGGTAGAATGCATAAAAATAAAACGATAAAATCTAAATCACCATAATACACATGCATATGGATCTGCAACATTAACACCCAAACCATTGATTCAACCTGTGATTGACTGAAGTTGATCTTTCAATATGAATCAAATGAACACCGCAACACAATGTGAAATCAAACAACGTCGCACAAGACAACGAAAACCACAACGTCGTACTCGAACGACGAAATCACGAAAAAACACAAAAGTAAAAACTTGATGTATGTGAAAATTACTTATTTAGAATGAAAGAAAGAGAAAAGAGACGTAATCATTCCCCATTTTAAATCCATACCCACGTCATTTTATGTCAAATAAAAGAGATTGATCAATTTGTTTCAATTAGTTTACAAAAGCAAAATGATATTCATTCATTCAAATTGATAGAATACATGAGATACAATAACATGATTAACATCCCTAAAAACGTAAAGGGTGAATCTGCGAACAAACTCACAACATCCAAGTTAATAGCATACAATGGCAAAATGCATACAAATAATACGATAAAATCTAAATCACCAGAATACCCATGCTTATGGATCTGCAACATTGACACCCAAATCATTGATTGAATCTGTGATTGACTGACGTTGATCTTTCAATATGAATCAAACGAACACCGCAACAAGACGTGAAATCAAACAACGTCGCACTCGGATGACGAAATCATGAAAAAACACAAAAGCAAAAACTTGATGTATTGGAAAATCACTTATTGTGAATGAAAGAAAGTAAAAAGAGAAAGAGAATTTAGAGAAAATTTAGAGTTTCTCTCACTAAAAAACCGAAGAAAAAAAAAGTAATAAATTTCATTAATTTGTTTCCTCTTATTGCCAAAATCCAATGAAAACCATTTTTCTTGGCTTTAAATTTTCATCCCACGGTTTCTCTCTCCCTCCTTAGAAGTGTATAATATATTCTCATTCTAAATGCCTTCTTGAATGCCTTCTTGATTTCTAGGAACAGACAACCATAATACTCTAATAACCTCCACTTTAATTTCAATTTATTCCCCTCTTTAAATGTCATACGTTTTCAATTCTTCTGCCGCATTTATATTATTTGAAATCCCTTAGTCAACACCAATACTTGAATATCCTTACTTTTAGAAATCTCACGCCCCATAATCATTCCGATCTTCATCTTGCTCATCAAAATTCTAAGCCTCAATCCACTCTACTTGTAGTTGGTCTAAAGAGCCTCAATGACTTGCTCGTGCGTTCGGTGTGTAACCAATTTTTGGAACGTCTTGTGTCGGATGAAAATCATCAAGAGGTAAGAGCGGTATTCCGTACAATCATGCAGTTATAAAATCATATGTTAAGTTGGTAGTAGAGCTCTTGTCCTAATAAAAGGAGTAAGATTTTAATATAAATAAAGAGATATTGAATAATTCTTGTGGCATATCATGTGTAGTGTGAAAGAGTCTCATTTTTTTGTAGCATAGGAAGGCATTATGTTGTAATTTGGCTTGTTGTTACAAGAAAAGAGGTTTGAAGAAAGTGTGAATTTTTTATTGAAGTTGTCAAAGTGATGATGATTTAAAAGAGTATACATTATGCATAGCATGGCATATAGTTGTTTCATAAGTGCTAAATGGGGCGATTTGTCATTGTGCCAAATAGGGTGATTTTTTATTCCCCAAATGGGACGATTTGTCTTTAGGTGTCAAATGGGGCGATTATTATAATATGCCAATTGGGGGCGATATCCAGATCATGGTCTAGTTGCATCTCATGCATCATTTCCATAAAGTTTATATTTTAATTACTTTTATTTGTATTGAGCTTGTGACTCTTACATTGTGAGTGTTTTACTGTTCGTCTTATCTTGTGCTTTTATGTTTATATGGTTGTATATTTGTGGCTTAGGAATACTAAACCTTTACAACCAACATTTTAGGTATTGATGAGTTTGACGATTTGAAGAAAGAATGATGTTTAGCTTGTAATTTAAAATATTTTTTGATGTTTATTTTATTTTCCTATTAACTCTTTAGAAAATGAGGATGTGGATAATGAATTTTGAAGAATAATTTAGAACATTTTATTTAATTAGTTTCCTTCTAGATATCTTTCCTGTCAATTTTCATTTAATAGTTAATTTAAAAAATATATATACATGTTTTTTAAAGAATAAATAATTTTGAATTTATGTGAAATTCTAGCACGTTAGCTTCCATATGTTTTATACGATGTTTCAACACCAGACACAAAACATATGTTGAGATTAATGTTTAAACATCGTGCTAACAATAACAAATAGAACAAGGTAAAAGTAAAAGATAGAAAGTAAAAGGCACAAGAGATTTGTTAACCTAGTTCGGTGACAAACACACCTACGCTACGGGCTACCAAGCCAGGAAGGAAATCCACTAGTGTAGTCCTTGTTCTAAGTTCTCAGCAAACTCCAAGTATACAACTTATCACCTAGGACCTACTCGTACTGACTTCAACCTAGGAACTCCTAGATATGAGATCCCATCTCACTTCCACTCAATCACACACCCTGTGATTATATGATTACAAACACAATGATGAAGTTACCTTCAAACACAAACTAACTCCGTGTTTCAAAGCTTAGGAGTAGTATACATGTAACATCCCGATTTTTAATATTGTTTATTAATATTATTATTAGATAATATTAGTATTACTGTTATTAGTAGTATTGGTTGTTAGGTAGTATTAATTTAAATATTCATATTTATTGAAAGAATAGGTAAGGAGAATGTAGATGGGTTGTGCAGTTGGTTAAAGAGTGAGAGAAAATAATGTTTAGGATGAAAATAGGGTTTTTTAGAGAGAATAAGAAAGTAGAGTGCGAACGGAGGTGAATTAGTAAAATTGGATAGAAAAGAATAGTGAGTTGAGTAATGTTTTAATGATATAAGCAAAGGGATATGTGAATAGCAAGGTGGTTTAGTTACCGAAAGAATAGTAACAAAATCTAGAGGTGCAAATAGTAATCCGAAAAGATTAGTAACAAAGCTAGAGAACATATAGTAATCTAAAAAGATTGGTAACAAACTCAATTAGAGCTTATAAAAGAGAATTAGAAAAGAAGGGTAACCAAGAAAGAGAGAAACAAAGCTGCAAAAGAAAAACTAGGGTTGTGGAGGGAAGAGGTAAGGAGGCATAGCGAGAAGAACCTAGAGAAAGATTTTACGTAGTAAATCATCAATTTCGCAAAATTAGAGCTACGGGGGGAGTCTCTACTCATCATAAGGGTTGTATGAACATGTGGGTAGTGAAGATTTTTTATTTGTTTTTGTAGTTTATAAATTGTGATGAATCTTTGTTAAATTGTGTTCTCTCATGTTGCTATGGCTTTATGTTTGATTTATAGTCTATGAATTGATTCCGTAAGTAAATACATATTCCTTGAACCATTTTCGATTGTGTTTAGGTGCCGAGTTATTGTTCCTGTGTATACATGTATGTTGATTCGACCTATCTTGCTTTCTGAGTCACTGTGGTATAAATTCTTTTATTTAATTACCTATATTCCAAGACTAAAGTGATAAATTCTAACGTGGTTGTGTAAAGGTAACGAATTATAGGTGAACTATCCAATAAGATGCACATATTAATTATGCATATCGATTATTTAGTGATTTATTTGTGATTTGTGTTGCACTGATGATTGTTTATGAATTTTTGCTAATTTGTATTATACTTATAAAACGTGTATATACTTCTAAAGGATTATGTGTATATACATAAGTCAAAATATTTATTGTTTATTGTTTAAGCATCATGATTTATGAAATAGTGAAGTAATTTGTCCTTCAAAACGAGTTGAATTGCGGGAGATTGTTCTAGATGATAGCAGGATGAATAACTATAGGCCTAGTGACTTTAAATATCATGTATAACTTTTAACCACTATTATTGCAAATATAGTTTGTGGTATAAAAATAAGGATTGAATTCTTCTAATTGTTTTTGAGATATGGATTCTAAAATTGGTTGTTTATTTTTATAAATATTTATTTCTCTTATTTTGGAAAAGCATTGATTATTAGATTCTCTTTTTATTTTTTTATTTTAAGATGTGCTATTTGAAGATGCGTGATTTAAAGATGTGTTATATAAAGATGTGTTATTTGATGAAGTTTGATTTAAAGATGTGTTATATAAAGATGTGCTATTTGAAGATGTGTGATTTAAAGATGTGTTATATAAAGATGTGATATTAGACGATAATGGTATTCAAAGATGTGTATTTGTCGAGTCATTTAAAGACGTGCATTTGTTGAGTCATTACTTGGTGTTCATGCATTAATGATCAGTCCGATTTAAAGATGTGATTTAAAGATGGGGGACAAATCAGTAACATACCTCTGATATCCAAAACCGGTACCACATGCATATAAAGTCGACTTAGGGACATTGCATACATAACTGCAAGTGTATATGAAGATGTGTTATTTAAAGATGTGTGACTATTTAAAGATGTGATATTTATTGATGTGCTTCTATATGATTATGTGTAAATGATCTGTATTTTTATTTTCTTTTTTTGCTGTTTTTTCTTTGTATTTTGAGGGTTTTGGCCTAGTCCCCCCTCTTGTACTTTTTCCCCTTTTTTTTAATAAAATTTTCTGAGATTGGCGGTATAGGATGGGGGTTCTGCGGGGTGCCAACCTAGTTGGGATGTCGTTGCTTCCCCTTGATGCATGTCCAATCTCCTGGCTTAGCAAAAAAAAAAAATCTGTATTTTTGTCTAAATGCGTACTTGATATACTTAAATAGTGTTGATACTTGTATGTTATATAAGATGTTGATTGATGTCTATTGATTTTTATTAAATGAAGGTACATGTTTAAATGCAAATATTATCTGCCTATGATGTATACATGCCTATGATGTATACATGCCTAAATGTAATTGAAGTGTTATTTTATCTAGATCTATTCATGTGTCTATGCATTTCTTATGTTGAATATATTCTTACCCTCTAGTGGTGGGTTGGGCGTCTGCACTCTTGTGGTGTAGATTTGCAGGAAGAAGTTTAGTAGCAGTGACTCTCTAAGGAAGGCTTTGGAGCCTACTCGTTTACTTATCGCTTTTGGGAGTCTTTATCGAGTCAATGGTTTGATCTGCGACACTCAGGATTGGGGATTCTTTTATTTTAGATTAGGTTTCAGAATTCGTCTTTGAATTTAGTTATTCAGTTTTGATGTTGATACAAATAATGTGACAGTTACTTTGATGTTTTGAAAAAAAATTACTCCGCTGCTACGTTTTTAATTTAATTGAAGAAAATGTGTGACACCCTTGCATGTTTAATTAATTATTGAATTTTTATTAGAAAATAATAGGCGGGGTTTAAGGTGTTACAATACACACTTACAACTTAATAACACAGTCCTATACTTGCATCAAGGTGATACAAGAAAGGCTCACAATTCACAATGACTCAAAACCCTAAAAGCACTAATATCAAGTGACAGCTTGAATGAATGAATTAGGTTTTGCGTCCTTGTATAAATACTCTGAAGCTGTACGGGCTGAATCAACTTGTTGGGCTTCAGAAACACTATAGATCCAAGAGCTGATCTGCTTCACAAGAATTAGGAACAAACACAATCGTTTCCTAAAATGTTGGAACAAGTTTAGGAACAACAACTACACATCCAAAGTTTCCTAAAATATTGTCACTACTTTAGGAAATAATCACGCAGCTGGTTCCGGACAAAAAGCACGCGTCTTGTCCAACAAGTAAATAGGCGAGGATTCCTTAAATAGATAAAGCGCGCGTTAATCAGGGCACACTGAACCGTACCAACATGTTGAAACATCATATCCGACATCTTGCTTGTATATTTGTTTTATGTTTTAGCAATGATGAGGCTAATATACAAATATCCAACAATCTTCCCCTTTGTCAAATTTTTGGCTAAAACAATCTGAGGCCATACAGACAAGCGAGATGGAGACCACACATACATTTCTTCAAATCATCATAAGCACACAACCATGACAAAAGGAACATACCATACATATAAACTAAAGAGATACCACATAAATAATTCTTCAGTCAACAGCATAATCATACAGACATGAAGAAGTATAACATAACTCATAAAACCACTTCCAATTCTTTACAAAAATCTTCAACATGAACATGAGAAAATAAAATTGTGGAGTATCACTAAAGAAAATTAGAGGCATGCAGCAGCGAAAACAGAAAACATCTTTGCTTCACAAATAAAAAATAATCAGAATGGGAAAAATAAATTCTCACACACATAAGCAGCTTCCACCTGGATGTTTCAACATTCTTTAACACATCCTGCTTATCACAACCAAACACATTTCATAGTATCACTCCCTCTCAAAGAATCAACCACTGAGTGACTACTAACACAGATATTTCTACTACTCCCCCTGAATATATGCATACATGAGACTAAGAGAAAGATGTTTCAATATCAGGGACAACATCAGAAACATACTACTATCAAACAAATACTGCCATATCTACTCCCCCTTTTTAGCCACAAATTAAGCCAAAAGAAATTCTTCACACAATAATCAACATAGAGTACCAAAATAAAAGGTAAAGTGCAGAGTACCATATAATATTAAAGACCAAGGCACATTAAGTGCACAAAAATATCCAGGGCATAACCCATAAAAGAAAAGAGGAACCATAATCCAGGAAAAATAAAAAAAATGGTCCGACAAATTAAGCAGCATCAGAACTGCTATTAGAAGCTTCCTCTTCATCCTCATTACCAGCATCATCTGCTTTTTCTTCCTTACTTCCTACATGCTCACCCTCAGTAGCAGCATCTTCACTCTTCAAAGCTTGGATCATCAGCTCAAACTGAGTCTTCCTTTCATCAAACATTTGACTAGTATCTTTCAAAGCAGCCACTATCTCCTTGCTGGACATAAGACCTGCAGTGGGACCAACTCCAGATGTTCCAACAATGTCTGGAACATGATGCTTTCCAAACAGCTTGTAGTGCAAAGTGAGAGGAGATTCCCTCTTCTTAGGAACATCAACATTAGTCTTAATAATAGGGTGCTGATCTAAAATAATGCTACACAACAAGGTGGAAAAGGCTATATGGAACTTCACAGCATCAGTTTTAGCATGTTTAACAGTTTGTTCAAAAATATAAGTTCCAAAGTCTATCTTAGCTTTCGAGCCAACAACAAAAATAAATTTACCCAAACTTATGGTAATGTCAAAGGAATGAGTGGTTGGGACCCAATTTGCTGCACCAATCCTGTTGAGGATGGATTACTTCACTGACAGTTTTCTAGAAGAGATCTTTCCTTTCTTAGGCCACACCTTCACTTGATTCGCAATAATCTCCTTGCACACTTGGTTATCAGTCACCTCCACCTCAGCAACACCAACTTCATCAATTCCTAAGAACTTGTTAATAATTTGGGAGAGAAGTTGACACATTCTCCTTTAACAAACACCTTTTGATATTCTTTGTTCAAGGGGTTATCACAATCTCTAGGAACATTTACCAGAAATTCCTTCACAAGCTTCTCATAGTAGTCTCCAAGGTTGCAGACTGTCTTCAGTAGCCCTGCTTCCTAGATGAGCTCCATCACAACTTCACACTCCAAGGCTTCCTTACCCAGCTCTCTCTCTCCAAGGCCAACCTCCTATGAAAAATGAATTTCCACCTTTGAGCATTTTCAGGGTAGTGGATGACACCTTGTTAATGGGCACATTGTCAACATTCTGTTGAGTCTTCTTTCCAACAGACTTCTTTGTGGCTGAGGGAATGATGTTTAGAACATCCTCCTCAACATCAAACTTAGAGTCACTCGAGGACACAACCTTCCTCTTCTTAGATCTTCCAGCAGTAATCTTCACCTTGCTCCAGCCTTTCTTCGGTCTTACACCAACAGTCTTTGTCCTTGATTTGGGAGTTTCTGTCACAGAAGTATCACTTTTTCCTTTGGGGGTTTCAGACATAGAGGGAACATTTTTCCCTTTGTTACTTCACAATCTCTTGGCAACACTTTCACCAAAAGTCTGGACTGATGAGCAAAACCGCAAGTGTACGGTTTTGCCGAAGTAGTAAAAAGAGAGTATCGTTCCAACAGGGAGTTGTTCAATTTGATTGACTTTTAAAAGATGATTAGAAGAGAATTTGATTATAAAGATTGGGTTTTAAAGGTT
>Ga0228710_1009918_pt1 | contig 12986 bp, 8 predicted proteins | sample MedpolnodulmetaG_FD_177995 | JGI IMG/M metagenome (GOLD analysis project Ga0228710, IMG submission 177995) | Root nodule microbial communities from Medicago polymorpha collected in Santa Monica, California, United States - pink nodules | ecosystem: Host-associated > Plants > Roots > Nodule...
TTTTATTTATATTAAAATATAATTTATATTAAACATAAAAATCAAGAAAAAACACAAATAATAGACTTTTTAAATAGGCTTTGAGGCCTTATAGTGAAATAGGCTTTTAAAGCCTTATAGCAATAGATAAGCCTTACAGTGAAATAGGCTTTGAGGCCAGTTTGGCCTATTTAGAAGTAGAGAAAATTGAATATTTTATGACTTTAATATGAAGTAGGCCTGTACATAGGCTTCTAGGCCAGGCCAGACTTTTAAATAGGTCAGGCCAGGCCAAAAAAATAGGCCTATGAAAGGCCATAGGCCAGGCTTAGGCTTGCTAAAAATTTCGTAGGCCAGGCTCAGACCTATCAAAGCCTGGCCTGGCCTGGCCTATTCCCATCCTTAGTTGTAACCTGTGAAGCCTGAATACGAGATACGATACGGATACGATACTGCATCGATACGAAAAAATTTCAAAAATCAAGATACGATACGGCTGGGATACGTTAATAAAAAAATTATAAAATTAAATATACAATATAATTCTAACATTTTTTTAATATGCAAATATATTAACAAACAAAAGAAACCAGTCATAGGCTCGTAGCACATCAACATAAATATAAATAATATTGACGATTAAGAGAGTGATGATTAGTCAATTACATACACAATATATCCCAAAAAGAGCATCATCTGTGCTATACTATATCCAAAAGGAACATTGTTAGAGTTATACTATATCGACCCAAAAAAGAAGCATTATGTCCAAAAAAGAACACATCAGCACTCAAGAGTTAAGTTATTTTAGTTAACATTAATTGGAAAATATCGGAGCAGGTATCGGTGCAAGATAATTATCGAATACTCTCCTGATACGTATCGGGAAGTATTAGATAATTATTTTTTAAAAAATAAAATTTAATCTTCAGATACTCTCCTGATACGTATCGGGAAGTATCAGACAGGTATCGATGTAGGATACGCAAGTACGTCATCCATTTTGAAGTATCGGGACTTCATAGGTTGTAATTTTTCACTGATTCTGTTGGATATTACATTCGCGTAGATGCGGAAAAAAAATTAAATTTAAAATGATAAATATAAGTTTACCTAAAAATAAAAAAAAAAATGAAAATTTTGAATGGATTAAAATGAAATGTTAGAATAAACAACTCCATTTGAGTGCAGTAGTTTTCACTCTTTGGGAAGAAATCAAAGCAAAGCTAAAGTTGGAATGATGTATTGGCTCAAACGCACACTCACGAAAAGTTCCAGAAATCCAAATACTCCAACACAATCAAACTCCACACAACAACAACATGAACAAGAACATCATGGGATCACCGAGGAACTCATTAACCTCGTCAAATCCTTCACCATTGATACCTTCAAAAATTTCCCTCTCCAAGGTTGCTTTTCCCTTCTGCTCTTTTTCTCCCAAATTGAAGAAAATGTTGGGGTTTATGGGTCCCATTTTAAATTCCCAATTTTCATAATTTATTTGATTTCTTTTTAATTTTATGGGTGCAGATGAAGATGAATCCAGTTATACTGAAGAAGTTGAATCTACTTCAACAAGAGTTAGAAAAGATCTTTCTCAATGGCAGGAGAGACATGCAGTTCTCATACTCTCAAATGTCAAGGTTAGTATTTTTTGGTTAAATAGCAAATGTTAGTGATTATTATAACTAGTTTAATCTATAAAAATCATACATTCTTGGGTTTTGACTAAGATCAACTGTAGTATCTGTTCTTATCAGTTTAATCGACTTTTCTTAGTCTCCTGGCTAAGATTAAGTTTAGTATCTGTTCTTATCAGTTTAATTTATAAAATCAATTATGGTGTTGTTGTTTGCTTGCATCACCCTGTTGATCGTTCTCTTGGTGCAAATGACTACGTAATTTGTCTTTGTTGGGTTTGAGTGATTCGACCAGGCTTCGATTCTAATTGAGTATCTTTTACGGGCCTTTGCATATCATAGGTCCAGAACCTAAACACAAAAGTGATCTTTTTGTGGCCTATAATAAAATGTTAAACAAAAACTAAAACAAAAGATTCATCTTTGACACAATCCCTCTTAGAATAACCGAATTGGGAGAATAATTGGTGAATTTGAAGTTTGCGCCTAATAACAGGAGGAAGGAATCCTAATTGGTAGGATATAGTTAATCAAGGTAACAGATCCAAAATTATAGGCAGCCAATTTGAGGTGCCTATCCACATTATAGGCCACATAAGAACAGCTTATGGTAATGAATGTTCTCACCAAAAGGTGCCCAATTTTTGAAATAATTGTGTATAGGCTGGAAATGTAGATTACCTATTCTTGCTATTCACTAACCTCCAATCCTCTGTGCCGCATGTCCCGATCTCCAGTTGACGCGATGCCAGTCTAAATATCTTCATCTATGTCTCCTCTTGTCCATATTTAGAGGTCAAATCCAATTCGTTCATCTTTTTAGGGTCATCTCACCTTTATTCTACTAATAGTCTCCATACAATTCATCGCTTACTGGAATGAAATGGGAAACTTATCTGGTATCAGAGCCTGAGCCTCATTAAGTGACCAATAGTGCACATAATCGTGAGGTTTGATACAACAATGCCATACATACTGTTCAATGTGGCAAGGAATGATTAATTCAATGTTTGTGAGAATTTGTTGCACAATATGACATAGGATTTAAGTAACCACCTTACCTTGAGATTAGAGTCAAATATTTGAAGCAAGAAATTAATCAAATTTCAACAAACAATGCAGCAAATTACAACGATACTGGGAAGATAATGATGCAATGTTAAGTTTTGGTGTTGTGCATACGAGACAATGTGAAGGAAAGAGAAAGGTAGTTTGAGAGAGATTCTAGAAAACTATCTCGGTATTCTGATTAACTAAGTAGCCAGTTGATGCATACAATTATTTATAGAGCATAACATAGTTGTTAATGCGATGCTCAAATACAACTGCCCGAAACTTAAAATAATTGCCAATTAGGTTTCAGAACCTTCTGAACTAATCACAGCATCAGCTGTGATTGATATGGGCTTGTGATTAACACAAGGTCCAACAGAACTATACTTGATACTAAGTTGCATTAATAATACCGATAGGAATAGAATAGAAATTACTTACTGTTTTTTTACGGAATACAGTTATACAAATACTGAAAGTAACTATACTTATCTGGATTACTCTGTTAGTTTAAATACTATCCGGCTAAAGTTCTTTCTTAATGAGAGGTGTCATTGGTGTGTATTGGCCGATATGTATGTTCATTGAATTTCTCGTTATCTGTTTTTTATATTAACACCCTGGTTTGACTTCATTCTGAATAGTATTGTTTCATATAATAATGTTAGTAGCGTGGTGAAAAATAAAATTAAAGCAGCACAATTATTACCATAAATAATTACAGTTTAATTATATTCCAGGAAATATCGCAACTGAGATACGTACTTTGTCCTCGCCATTTGAAGGAAAATCAATTCTGGAAAATATACTTCACGCTTGCTAGGAGTCATCTTGCCCCGTAAGTTTTACACATTATTGCCAATTGTTGTATGATAAGAAAATAGTTTTTTTAAACAAAAAATCTATTTTTGTTGATTTTTGGTAGAAAGTAGCTGCTTTCCGTTTTTTGTTTTTGCGCACAATCACAATGCTTACACTAACACATATATCATCACCAAAACAGAGTAGCGTAAAAATGTATAAGGATTTTAAATTTTAAGGACATGCTTTGATGACATTTGATTCACCCTCATTGTTAATCAGATATGAGCTACGTGCCATACAACAGGAGAAACTAAAACAGATGGCAATGGAAGATGAGAAATCTTCAGTTAACCACCCACATGAAATTGAAATGGCAGAAGCAAAGCCTGGGAACTTCACAGAGCCTTTGCCACCCTCGGACTAGGAAAACACTCGCAATGATTGGTAGCTTGAATATAACAGGTATTAAACCATTAATATAAGGACTGTGTAACATTTGAAGTTTGACAATGCCTTCTTTTAGTTGATATTTTCATATTGTTTCTGAAGTTATTTGCTTCAATCTGCTCCTATGTACATTGTTCGATTCGTAATTATATAAATTTGCAGACATACATAGGATGCTTGATCTTTTTATAGTCCTAAAGATGGTTCTTGGTTATATGATGGGGATTGATATGAATTTTATGAGCAGATGCAATATTGAGAACTATATGAATTTTATTCATTGAATTATATAAACTTTGATGGAAAATAAACAAGCCGCAGACAATTGGTTGAAGTAGAAACACAATCTACGTATTTCCTTCATTTTTGTCCAAGCAAAAGTCATATTATGCATTTTATAAATAAGAAAACTTAGAAAACAGTATTATAACCACTTGTTGCTTAAATGAATTGTAATTGGTTGTCAGACTAAAATAATTTTACACTCACGGTATACATCTCTTAATCTCTTATTCGATGATAAAGCAGTAGATATTAGAAATTGGATCGTCCTGGATCAAAACTCATCCGGATCAATGTATATTCTTCAAACTCCAAGCAAGATATGCAGTTAAAAGGAAAGAAGGAAAAGAGGCTGCACACATGTGAAATTTCAAGCCAGTCATTATCTTTTGTCTCATAACGAATTACGGAAAGCCAAAAAACAAAATGGTCATTGACGAAATCGTATGCAAGGCCTAATAAAAAGCTACAAAAAAGAAACATCAAATAATACTTGAGATCATAACAGACAAAGAAAAATCTATACAGTTTTCAAATTTTTATGCTTTTTAGCTTCCATGTTAGTTCCATCTTTGAGAGTCTCTTGTGCATCATTTTCCATTCCAAGGCTGAAAAGACAAGTTGCTTGTAGATATAAAGCAGTAGGCCACTCTGGAGATATCACTTGAGCTTGCATGGCATCCCCTAGAGCTTCCTGTGCCATGTCATTCATCAAATAAGACAAGCAGCGCCTTGCATACACTGTAGGTGACACCATGGTCCCTCCTTCTATGAACTGATGAAACAAAAACCAAAACACAATATTAAAATCTTACTCTGTTAGATCAATCTAACACATGAAAAATCAACAACACTCTTAACCGTTAGATTAATTCAACAACTAAGATTTTGCTGTAGAGGGGGAGCAACTGACGAGGATCTAGGTCCACTGAGGCTGTATACCGACATATTGAAGTGGGGTATATATTGTATCACATCCTATGTGTGCAATATTTCATAAAGACTTCTGACATGGCATCTACTCATGTTATTATCTCACCACATCATATTTCACCGTGTTTATACAAGTGTGGTGAGATGACAAAATATAATTAGATGTCTGTGTATAACACAATCTCATTGTATTTGCATAATTATTAAACTCTTGTACTTTACAATTAGGTGTACATACATGATACACCAATGAATATGGCTTGAGGAGATATTATGCAACATCATTGTCATTACAACATTAATGTTATTAATAGCATCAAATTTAAGCTATGTTTGTTCTGATTGACTTATTTGAGCTTATATACTGACATGGAAACAACTTATGACACATCCTTAAGATGACTTAAGCATATTTCCATAAGTTCTTCATGATAGCTTATATGAAAACAGTTTGACTCAATTTTATCTTCTGTTATAAAATAGTTTATACTCAAACAGTTGTATTTTAAGCACTTTTGGAATAAGCACTTAATTAAGTTGTTTATCCAAACAGGGTCCTTAAAATCCTTACTTGTGTGTAGCAGTCAATGGCAGTGACAAAGTCCTTAGCTCGAAAAGCAGCATCTCCATGCTTCTTCAAATTCAAGGTCTCTTGCATTTGACTAGTCCACAATTGAAAGGAAAGCTGCAGTTTCAACATTAATCAAACATTGGAGTTAGTAACACAAAGTTAGAGGGAAAAGTGTGTAAAAACAAAGTTTATATTCCTCTCTTTCATATTGTGTTGTGTATTCAAGTGTGACAAAAACCTCATTGGCAATTCCTTCATCATCTTTGTAACCAGTCTTCTCTAATATTGCATGTATGGCAGTAAGATCCAATCTCAAACATGATTCACCAAAAGATGTCAATGACAATGGCTTTGTTGATGATTCTGTTTCTTGCTTTAGACCCATCAGAACATGTGAGGGAACCTGCTCATATACTATCCAAATTAAATGAAAAATCATAGTTTTTCTAAGATGGGCTAGCACTTTTCACATTGCTTTACAACATAGTACAATATATTTTCTCACATTGGACGTTGAAATATGTGGATTATATTGATTTTTAAGTTTTGGAAATATGTTGAAATAAGTCATTCCAAAGAGACATGTAACAATTAATATAGAATAATAGATCATTAGACCAAAACAAAATCTATCATACAAGATCTTCATATATGGTGTGTACAATATTAATATACCTCTGTTTCTTTCTGAAGTGACATAAGAGTTTCAACAAGAGACTTTGCATTTGGTCTCTCACGAGCTTCATATTGTAAACAACGTGAAGCCAAACGAACTAACTCAGTTCCATCATCCTTTGAAAAGTGACCCTCTAGTGCAGAATCCATCAACATCAAATAGTTTTTGCCGCGTATCATATCAAGTGCCTGCAAAGATACAAACAAAAGATAGAGTACAAATAATAGTGTGTTCTACCCTACATAATGAATTTATCTTCTTAAGCAAATGTATTCTATGTAACACTTACATCGCTTATCCGGTGTCGCACACGTGCTATATTCAATCACTTTCATTTTTTTTTTAATTATTACAGATGTCTACGTGTCAGTGCCGTATTTAGTGTTTGGGTTTATGTCAGTTTTCATAGAGTACATTAAACATTAATCATTATCATGAATTTTAGGAGTAAACAATGGAAAGAAAAACTTACATGGGTTGGTGGAATATGTTTACCACTCAAGAGATCAAGCAACAAAGTTCCAAAACTGTAAACCACACTCTCTGCTGTCACTCTACCTGCACATAAACCCAAATGTACAAAAGATCAACAGTCACATACCAATAATACATGCAATGCAAACATATGCAGTCCGTTAATCAGAGCTATCGGATGAAAATCTTACGACTCACATACCAAGTTTGCTTTTTGTAAAATTTCATTTATCGAGCTTAAAATGTGAATCGTGTGATATTCATCCAATGGTTCTGACTTATTGAATAACACTGAATTTGTAGTAGTCTGACGAAAAAATCCGGAGTCCATGCAAACTTGATAAAAACATTACCTGTCCTTAAGTACTCAGGAGGGGTGAAAGCCAAGTTTGTACTGTAACTCTTGCCATCTCTGCTGTTCTTCATCAGTCCAAAGCAAGATAACCTTGGATTACCATCCTGTAAATTCCAGTCCAAGTTACAAAAAAAAGAAAGAAAAAAGGATTGATTATAAAGGGAACTTGAAGCACATTTTTCACAACTTAAACAAACTGTTATACCCTAACACAAACACTCGGCATGATACTGAGACATAGACGCTGATAATAATTAAGAAAATATAAGTGGTTAGATTTGAATGTAAAGACATGTGTCAGTGTCGTGTAGGTATTAGATACTCCCAACTTGAAGCACTGGTGCTGCACAGTTTATACCTGATCAAACAAGATCCTATAGGCATTGAGATCATGATACAACCCCCTTCCTTTACTTGTACAATATTCAAGAGCTTGAGCTAAATAGAAGGTCACTCTTAATCTCATTGCCCATTTCATGGGCTGTGACTCCCCTACATATATAAAGGCAAACATAGTTATTTTTATTTATTTCCATGTTCAAAATTCAAAGGTAAATACCAATATAATGAAACCTTAATTGTACTTTTAGTCCCTCTATTATAGTTATTCTGCAATTTCGATCCCCCGTGACTAAAATTTTGAAATTAGAAATAAGGTAGCCGAAATTGCGGATTGACCGTAGAAGAACCAAAAATGAAATTAAGTCTTTAATCAAAGATTTAAACCCAACCAAGACTCAGACAAAGTTTATAGTAATCACTAAGAACCTACAATGAAAGAGATGCTTAGCCAGAGTTTCATGTGGCATAAACTCTGCCACTAGCAGCCTCTCATCCCCTTCATAGCAACAACCAATCAAATTCGCCAAACGATCACTCCTAAGGTTCCCCACTTGTTTAGATTCTTCCTACAAAATCACAGCACATTTTATCATTCTTAGTACTAAAATTCAATTTTTTAAACATAGTTTTAAATTACGATCTGCAACTACAATTGCAGCTGCAGCATAAAGATTTTGGAGGTTTCTGTAACTACGTCACAACCGCAATGGTGATCACATCGATAATCTACATTTACTTTCTATTTTTTGCAGTATCAAAGACTGCGACATAACTTTTTACTGCAATCTTAGTTCTGAATTGCAGTCACTGACGAAGTTGTGGTTACGCTGTGAACCTTAACACTGCAGTAAATTGCAGACAAATGCAGTCGATGCAGCCGCAATTGTAGTTGCGGTGCCATTTCAAAGACCTCTAAAACCTTTATATTATGGCTACAATTGTAGTTTCATACTACAATTTAGAACTATGACTACGATCGCAACCACAATATAATATCTTGCATGAAATGGTAGAACAATAATGAAGTGAAAGTGGCAAGTAAACAAACAATGAATTGTCGTGAATCGGGCCAAGCGAACTTGTTGAAACGTTTGATGGCAATCAACTGTCCATTCTCAAGTTTCCCTTTGTAAACAACATTTGGAGCTTTCTCACCATGCTCAGAAACTATGTTTTCTGAGGAGAATCCATTTGTAGCAGCCTTCAATTCTTCCAAACTGTACTCACTAAAACTAGGCCACAAGTTTTTTTCACTCTTGCCACCATTTTCTACAATAATAAAGATAACATTTATAAACCACAAAACGGTGTGTCATGCTACAAAGCACTGACATAGACACTAGACATAACACTGTCACATTGATACAAATAATAATTTAAAAAGATGAATTAATTCAATGTAATCGTGTGTGTTGGTTCGGACACCAGACATTTCTTTGATCAGAATTGTCGGTGCTACAGAGGTGTAATGTGTCTACTAAAAATAACAAAATAATAAACAAACCTTGGTCAGAGGATTCAAGAACAGAAGGATTGAGGTGAGAGTGGAACCAGCAGAAAGAGAATTTAGAGCAACGACCCCCCATGAAGAATGATAAGAAGCAACTGAAGGTTGAAGGACTAATGAAGAATGTTTAGACAGTGTTCATTGTTGTGAGCCCATTTGGTCTATGAGTACACTTGTGTTTGTGTTATGTTTGTTTCAACATAAATGGATAAAAATTGGGAATGCAAAAGGTTACTAATGTGATGATATACATACATAAATACAATATGTTAAATTATTGTAAGGTAAAGTTTACTTTATCTATCTGGCTTTCATTTTTGTTTTGTTTTTCTCTCGCACTATTCCTTCTTTATGTTGTTCAATTTGTAAAGTGCCTTTCCTATTCTTTAACTTTCTGGTTTTAGCTTTATGCTTTTATGCCTTTTCATCATTTTGCTTGACTTTTAATTTAATTAAAGGAAATTTCAAATTATTACTATTGTGCAATAATATTTTGAAGGATCACATTTTCAATGATGGAGGAGGCAAATTAGTACGAAATTGCAATGCATTAAGTTAAAATCGTCATTATGTTAACTTTTTCTGTTAAAGGATATAATATGACACGTCAAATCAACATACAACCTTCTGTGTTGATCTCACATCAATGCCACATCATCATAAACTTATGTAGTATGTTAAATTCATGTATTTAATGTCAAGTCTTAAGTGATTACCTCTTGTTCCTAGCACATTAGAAAACTACATGTTCATTTAGCATGACACATTGTACAAGAATTAATAGAGAGATCATTTTAACTGACTCGTTACATTTTAGGACATCAACAAAAAGAATATGTTAGAGCTGAGAAAAGCAATGAGCTTGGATCTTCAAAGAGTCATTGGAAGTTGCGTCAAATTTAACAAACCAATTCGTACAACTCAAATATACAATAAACTCGAGGTAGCTATGAGACTAATTTGTGTTTGGATACTTAATCATAGTTAATGTTTTCAATCCCTCTAAAGATGTGTTATGCGGGGATCAAACAACGATCCTACCCCCACAAACTTAGTCTGCACAATCAACTGAGCAACATTCATTGAGTTAACTGAGCGAGCCACATCCATTGGATTTGAAATGAATGCATTAGACATATCATATATGTATCATTTCAAAATATTTGTGGTATGATAACAATTTAACATTTTCTCTAAAAAGAACAATTTAAAAATTTGATGACACCTAATTAAAAAGAAAAAAAAAAGGTGGGATCATTGTTCAAAGAATTTCAAATTCATAATCTGCCAACTAATCTCCTTCTCATTTAAGCATATGATCAAATTTTTGTGTTGTGTGAAAGGAAGTGATTCATATTATCAGCTAGAAGTAGGTATGATTTATGAAATACTATATAGGATTTAGTTGATAATCATGTCAGATGCGTGACTTTTTTGACCAATTAGTTAATACAAATTTGAAAAAGCATTGTCTTAGTCAATGATGTAGCACATTAAAAACTAATTTTTGTTTAATGGGGACATAATTCTTTGTTAATACTTTTGAAAATTCAAAAGGTATCGGAGATATCTCATTTATCTTTAGATAAACCACTCATTTTGATCACTCACCTTCAATCTTGGCATGGAATTCAATGAAATTTTAAACAAAATTAAAGTAATTATGATTGTTGAGTTGCATTAAAAATCTTGATGTTGTGATTACAATTGCAAGTATTTGAAAACCTTTGTTGTGATTAAGTAGAGTTCATAAAGAAAAAGGAGGATGTTGAACACATTGGATTATACGTCAAACACCTAAGGTTTGTGTCATGTTTAACAAGTGTTGTCACTACAATGATATATCCATGCTTTAGAGCTTGTAACAGTGCCCTTTTCTTAAATATTGTTGTGATATTTTTTCCACTTTCTTTTATTTTTTGTTCTTAATTTTTTTCTATTTTTGTTTTGGTATTATTTATGTCTGCAACTTTTAAAACTTAATAGTTCAATTTCTTATACTTTGTAAAAAATTATTATGATTAAATAAAGGGAAATGATATGTATAGCGAAGGAGTGGGATAGCGAGAGTTTCACGACAGTGCAGCTGTTGAATAAATTTCCTATATTTCAGCCATCACCCCCATGATTTGTGGACAAGCAAGCTTTTGATTGGCTAAAACATTTTCGTGGTGCTCTCGGAATAATTTTTTTTTTTGATAAATAGCATCACTCTTAAATAAATAAGGCGATTCTACCAAAAACAAAACTTTAATATTGAAGAATAATTTATTAAATTGTAACAAAAAAAAGAAGAATAATTTATTAAATAACTACAAAAAAAATCCTAAGATATGCCATGTGCCATATTTGGTTTTGAGTTTTTTTCAAAGAGATCGAATTTCAGTTTCACTCAGACAAATGTAATATTAATTTTTTCGTTTTGGTTTGAGAATTTTATGCTATTTATTTGTTTATATATTTGACACATATTTCTCCGTTAAAAAAACATTAAAGTCATCAAAAGGGAAAAAAGAAAGGGTCTTCATTAAAATCACAAAATGCAAGATAGGAATTGAGAGTATCTTAATATGTGCATGACATGATCATTGTCTAGATTGAAAGCACAATACAAATTTATGGATCAATCCTTAAAGTAAGAAGGGGCGTGATCATTCATACCACCCATATGGGGATCAAAAAGGACCCTTAAACAGGGAAAGTAAAACTATGTAATAAAGAAAGTGGTCGTTAGTTGCATTTGAAGACATGCTTCAATGATGTTCTTGCAATATCACTCACGTTTGTATCAACCTTATCATTGCTCTCTGTCTCTCTATGTGAGTGTGATCTTTTGTCTCCTAAAACAAACCCTTTTTATACATTGACTATACTTTATTTTCCAGCTTGAATTGCGCAAGCACCACCTTTTTGTTGGGTGCTATCGTTGGTTGATATGTTACGTAGGGACACAAGAAATCATATAACATTTATGTCGAGTGAATTTAGGATGTTTTTATGAATTTAAAACATATTTTGTTTTTCTTTAAATTTCAAAAATCGAGCTTGAAATCTAGATGTCTTGATCTTGATCGGATAACTTAGATTACTTGTCATAAAGACTAATCCTTCAAACTATATTGTTCAAGATTCCATCAGTCGAGATACTTTGGATATACAATGTTAGTACATCGATGATCGTCTTTATTAGAATTTTAGTCTAACACATGACAAAATCAACTTGTAAAATGAGGAGTATAACTTTTTATAGATTCATTTTATGTCTTATCTTTATTCTATATGGGTATTGGAATTTTGAAATAGACCGAATAATCTGAAAATTGAAGTTTGGTATTTTTTTGATTTAAAAAAAATAATAATAAAATGCATATATTTTGTAAACTGACTGAGTGAATACAAGGACAAGAATTTTCTAACTATACATAATCCATTTTAAAAATATGGAGATCTAATTAAAGAGTTTAATATTATCAACAAATATTTTCAATACATTGAAATTGAATACTTCATCTCATGATGAAGAGAAATCATATTTTGATCTTGAGACAGTTTTCTTTTTAGTGTTAAACAGAAAGGCCACATCCACATGCATGACCTTGCTAACTTATCTGTAATTGCAAAATTTTGAAAAGGCACCAATACAATGAACTTCTTCATTGTCGCTTTTAGATAGCTTCATTGTCAACAAAAAAGTTGGATTTAACAATGAAATTGAAAACCTTATCTCATTTGCATGGGGCTCATGGTAAGTGATAAGTGTCAAAAAGGAGTTAAATAGACTGTATATTTTAGACACTTTGATTACTTGGTTTGCAAGTTATCCTGCGAAAAGCTCACAAATACTGAAGAATCATTCAATTATGCTTTTCACATCTAACGCCAACTCTTTGTAGGAAAATACACGCCTGGACACTCTAGAA
>Ga0228710_1009923_pt1 | contig 12980 bp, 4 predicted proteins | sample MedpolnodulmetaG_FD_177995 | JGI IMG/M metagenome (GOLD analysis project Ga0228710, IMG submission 177995) | Root nodule microbial communities from Medicago polymorpha collected in Santa Monica, California, United States - pink nodules | ecosystem: Host-associated > Plants > Roots > Nodule...
AATAGCGCTTTTGAAAAACTTTTCGGAGATTTAGTGAAAAGAGATTTTAACAAAATTGACTATTTGAACTTTGCTTGAACAATCACAATCAATGAATTAACAAATATCAAATATATGTGGAATAAGATTTTAACTTAGAATTGAGAGATTCACGATACAAATCTTTTTAACACAATCAATTATTAACAAGCCTTGAACAAGATACAAAAAAATATACAATTTCAAACCAAACCTATATGACAATAAACCTAATTATCAATTGAAAACACAAAACACATGAATTTAAATAATTGAATTGTTATTGCAATTAATTGATCCAAGGGAAATTGTTTTAACCTAAATCAAATGGATTTAGATTATTCTTTTGAGAAAACACTACTTAGATCAAAACTAGCAATTTACTAATCAATTATTCAAATAATCAAGTGCTATATTAAAGTAGAGAGAGAGAGAGAGCACTGATGTTTATAGTAGTTCACCCTTGTTCGTCCTCGCTAAGGGCTACCTCTACTCTACTTGATGAAGTACACCTTCACCAAGGTCATCCACTATGTATGAAAAGTTGATTACAAGAGTTCCTTCAAATTAAAGCCCTAATTCTTCAACTCCTATGTAAAACAAAGCTCCCCCAAACATCAAGTACCCCTTGAATTTGGTGCTCCTTGAATCTTCGGATCCTTGAATTACCCGTGCACTCCTTCGATCTCTTCACTCGAGTCTTCAATGCTACGTCCGGTAAACGAACCCCCTTCGACTTCAAGAACGGTTAGAAAGACCCCAGGACCTTTGGAGGTGGAATGAGATTATTCAATTCCTTTGAAGCCTGGAGTAAGCCCAATCAATCTTCTTGAGAGAACCAACTTACAATCCCTACTAGCACCTTAGAGAATCTACACATTTAAAGACAAAGTGATTCTAAGAAAAAGTGTTTAATCTAGAAGAGTGTATGAACAAAGAATTTTTGAGACCTAGATAGAATAGATGCAAATGATTCAATGAAATGGGAAAGAAGAGGAGAAGAGTATATGTAGTGGTTAGGGGAAAGGCTAGAAATTCTTACAAAATGAACTGAATGAATCGATTCACTTAATGTTTGAATCGATTCAAGGCATATAAGACAAAGAAAAATATGATGAAGAATGAAATGTGTCAAGTGTAATATGAGTCGACTCAGTTAACCCAGAAGATGATTGATACGATTCAAAACAACTTTGAATTGATTCATACCATGTCAGAGAGTTGGATGAATCGTTTCAAACAAAAATGATACGATACAAGTTTGAATCGATTCACTATACAAGTGATACGATTCATACAAAGTCAGAGAGTCCTACTTTTGTTTCAAAGGCTAAGTGAATCGATTCAAACTTCAGTTGATACGATTCATCAAAGGCAGAGAGCAGAATTAACATATCTAGGACACAAAGGAATGCAAGTATTGAGAAGAGCCATACAAGACACAAGGATCAAGAGTTCAAGACTTACTAGGGTGCTTTGTACAATCTAAAGACAAGTAAACATAAACATAAGCAAATCAAAAACTAGAAACAACTCATCTACAAGATCAAAGCTAACAAACATTATCAAAACCTAAAGAAGCATTCAACCACCACTTAAACCACCACATTTAAAGGCACCGACAGTCACCTTCTAATCAGGTACGATCAAATATATATATTTTCTCACAATTTTCTATGAAAATATTTTTATTTTTATTTCCTTATCAAGTGTCTTAAGGATACTCGTTAGTATTTTCTATAATGCAAAGTCCACTACATTCATTTCCTTCTTCTTTTTATGACATAATAATAGTTCTAACTTCAAAATAAAACATACAAGTTAAATAATAATAGTCTATGTTCTTTTTAGCTAGAATGCTAACTTTTATATTTAATTAAGGAATATTTAAACAATAGTTTGAATTTATGAACCAATACAGATATTTGTAGGTATGAGTATCATTAAATCCACATTTATGACTAGTTAAGACATCATTTTATTTATCTATACATATCGGTTAAACTAGTCACCTTATGTTTATGGTGAATTTTATCCGTATAAATCATCATGCACGTTAAACAATAATAGTACTTTTTTTTTATTCTCTCCGGTGTTAATTTGAGTGGGTTAGTTTAACTTCTTAAAAAAAAAATAATAGTATTTTTTTTTTGTTTTTTTTATGCAAATAAGATTATTTGTTTTTACGTATCAATTTCTTTTGTTGGTTAAAAAGCCTAATAACTAATAATTTATTTTTTAAATTGAATAAGAATAAGGGTGACAAAAATACCCATGCTCGCGGGTACCAGTGGGTAAAATTCGTCACAGGCACGAGGCGGGTAGTTAAACGGGTATAATAAATGAGTATTTGACTACCCATTATTATATGGATACAGACACAGATCTGATTGTATCCATACCCATGGATACCCATACCCGATAATAAATTAAATAAATTACTAAAATATTCTTATATGTCTTATGTTATTGCTTAAATTTGTTATCTTATTGAAGGAAATTTTACCCCTCATCTAAAATTCCTCATTAATAATCTATTTTTATTTTTATTTTTTTTAATTAATCTTATTACGTTCACTGTTTCCCCTTCATTCACATCATAAAACATATCCTGAATTAGGTAAGAATCATGAATTTTCTATGGAATATGTATGATTTATGAAATTTGGAATGAATTATGTATGGATGTTTAAAAGTTGAAGATTTTTGGTAATTACCCATGAATACCTCCATACCCATGGATACCCGCATAGTGGATACCCACGAGGGTACGAGGTGGGCATGAGTATCATATTTTTTCAACGGGGCGGGGACGAGTATCATATGGGTACCCATTGACATCCCTAGATAAGCATGCCTTCGATTATTGTTTTTAAATATATAAGTATGTGTTTGATTTTTTTTTGTTTTGTTACATGTGTGTGTTCGAAGAGGTATTCTTCCATGGTCACAAGACCAAATCAAAAGTGTTTGGACACACATACACAAGAAAAATGGTCCTTAAAATATTCAATTATTTTTTTATCTTCCTTATTATTAAAAAAATATTTCTTTTTGTGTGTGACCAAACACTTTTTATTTGGTCACGTGATCATATTAGAATTTCTCGTGTTGGAATGCTTATTATCAACGGTTCCATAAAATCATTATTGTGATCACTTTTTTTTTGGTCAAATTGTCATCACTTTAAATGGGTAAGGAAAAGAACGAATATGGGCTAGAATTGAAACAACAAATGGGAAAAACACGACCTCCTCGAAATGCTCAAAATGTCATTTGTTCATCATCATCTTTACATTTTCTATTAAGAACCACTTGACATTTGATTTTTTAATTCCAATTTCCACAATTTATTCTTCCTTTTATAAAATCTTCTATGATCACGATTATTTAGATTATACTCATAAAAATATATATCTTTTTTTGGTTGAAGATCATCTCCATTTCCTAAATAAATGGAGATTGTCAATTACTATAGTTTTGAAGTAAATATATGATATAAATGCACATATTTCAAGAATTGAAAACATTAATATCACATATTTACTTCAAAACTATAGTAATTGACAATCTCCATTTATTTAGGAAATGGAGAGGATCTTCACCCCTTTTTTTTTAGGAAAAAAAAAAATATCTTTTATTTGGTTTTAAAATACATATTGTTTAAATTATTTTTCTTTCGCCTCTTCTGAAATGTGTATGTGTCTAAATAAAGTGATTAAATAGTGACAGTGGCGGATCTTCTTGGGAGTCCATGGTAGCCATGGCTCCGCCCCCAGATATGATATTAATACTGGATTACACAAAAATATTAGGAATTTTGCCTGTGTCGCAGTGGAAATGAAATTGAAGTTGTTTTTGCAGCATTAGGTTGTGAGTTCGAGCCCTTCCGTCTCATTTTTCTTCATATATTTATTTTAATTTCACAAAAAGTATCATGGGGGACTTGAACAGTTGTACACAAGGTGGTATCCAAGCACTATGAAACAACACAAGACATATAAATTTGTGTCTATTATGTGAAACAACTTATGTGTGTGTAACAAATTTCTGGCTCCCCCACATATTTTGTCAAGATCCGCCACTGAATAGTGATCAATATTTTTTTTCTCTTCCTTCTACTTGGATGATTGATTTCAACACTATTTCTATTATCTTCCAAAATAATGTTGTGAATCCCAAGAGAACAATATAGTGGATCATGTTATATACCATTCATGATATATACATGATCGACTCAACCAGTTGCTTTCAACAATAGTCCCATACTTACTTTTATCATTTTTACATTCAGCAAACTAAACTCCAAATTCAAGACAGTAACAGATTGTAACCAACCCGGATAAGAAGTTGGATGATAATTGTTCATCTCATGTTTCGACCCAAATGGATTGGCTTGTTGAGACCAAACTATGCCTGCATTGGGAAAACACTAATAAAACTCACTAATTTGTGGGACCCTTATAATTAATTTAGGAGTACTAAAAATATTATCTATTTAGCTCTCTCTAATATTCTCTCGTTTAATAAATGAAATCCATGAGTCATATCACTTTATTGGAGCCTATTTTCAAGTATAGAGCTCATATTAATTTCATTCAATAAAAAAATAAGTGTTAGAGAGAATGTTGAAAAAATAGTGTTTTTAACACTCACCTTTCATTTGATGGTTAGGTTGAAAATGCACGACATTAAAATAATATATGATCTTTGATAAAGATCAAATCTCTCAAAAAAATCTTTGATAAATATCAAAGTCATCTTTAAAATTATATAAGGCAAGTTATAATAGTCCCTCTATTAACTTTAGTCCCTCTATTAACTTTTACGATTATGATTTATGATGTGATACATTAATTGAATGTTAACTTCCTCCACATTGATTCGATATCAATGTCATCTTTTTTTTTTGTTGAATCATATCAATGTCATCCGACCATAAATAATTTGCTTATACGACCTCCGTCCCTAATTATAAGACCTTTTTGAGAATTTTTTTGTCCCTTTTTATAAGACTCCTTTGCTATTTCCAACTACATTAATTATTTCTTTACATACATGCCCCTATTTATTATACATCTTTTTCTTCAATCAGCAATAAATAACATATGAAAAACATAAACTAACTCTCTCTCTTAAGGATAAAATTGTAAAAACAATAGTGATTACAAACAACTTTAATACAAATATCCACTTTCTTAATTCCTGTTATTTTTTGAAAAGGGTCCTATAATTAAGGACGGAAGTAGTAATATTTAGGGTTTTTAAGGACTAATTTGTCAATCTAGTACATGTACAATTGCAATTATTTACAAATTTATCTTTGAGATGGCATAAATTTCATAAACAAATTGGTGCATATTGTGACTTAGCAATAGTATCAGATCAATGTACAATGTGACGTGTCAAGTTAAGATGTCACACCCTCGGTTATGACCATAGAAACTAACTTATAGATAATTTTAAACGACTTTTTACAATTTTGAGGATATAATTGCCAATTTGCAAAAACAAACTATAATTTCGATGATCAATTTGTCTATTCTTTCAATAATTTTACCTTACTGTCCTTAAAGATAAAGTGTTATGATCCCTCTCGATGAATTTAGGGATGGCAAAGCGGGCAGGCCCGCTCCATTTAGGCCCGTCCCGTCTAAGCCCGCTAAAAACGAGACGAGACGAGCCGAGTCAAATTTAATGACCGAGTCTAAAATCTCACCCTGCCCCGTTTAGTGGCGGACTTGCGAGTTGGCGGGCCGGCCCGCCAAACAAAAAAAATTGACTTTTTTTACAACATAATTGTTACAAAAAAAACTATGTTGCTTTTATCATAAAAATATATAAAAGAATAGGTAGAAAATAAATTTGTGAAAAACAAGATAATTAACAAATTGTCGAATTGAACATTATAATTAATAGAAAAATAAGGCAAATGCGCAACATAAAATAAATCCAACAACAAAAGTAAATCCGAAGGCATAAAATAAGTCTCAAAATAAACTAAACAACCAAGATATATCCAAAAGCATAAAATAAGTCTCAAAATAATCGCAACAACAATATAATTATTCTACTAAGTCAATCAACTCCAAGTTAATCATCATCTAAGTTATGAATATATGGTGCTCCTCCTCCTCCTCCTCATGTTGTCTTCATAACATAATTGTTTCCAACGAGTTAAGCGGGCCGCCCCGCCCCGTGCCTGCCCCGTTTTTCAACGAGGCGAGACAAGTCGAGTCAACTATAAAAAGCGAGTTCAAAACTTCGACTCAGCCCACCAAAAATAGCGAGCCAAACAGGCCGGCCCGACGGGTCAAGCCCGTTTTGCCACCCCTAGATGAATTAATCTACACAGTCATGTATGATAATACTATTTTTTTTTAAAAAGTTTATCATCACCAAAAATTAAATATGAAGCAAAGAAAAAAACACTTTTTTTTTATTTTTAAAAAATGTCACTAATTTACACACATTTCGTGTATGAACACCGAGTCCGTTATTTTAGAATGAAGATGAAATCTCCAACTGACACACATATATATCATTGTCAATAAAAAAAAAACGATGATGAGAATGTTCGTCGTAGTAGCAATAATATATATAAATAAATAATGTGACATCATACTAATTAAATGAAAGATGACAAAGAAAAAGTGATAGATGAACGTAAGGTAAATGCCACCACCATACGTGCCTGTGGATGCATCATTCAAGTGCAATGTTTCAAAATTTTCCTTTAGAAAAAATAATCAAAGATAATATTTAACATAACTAGATAAAATTTATTTTTGTTTGTTTCTTCTATCCATAATGTCATCTAATTACCTTTTTCACATTATCATGATCAACTAGGGTTGCTCCTTAGTTATATAAATTGAGATGCTTGAAGAACATTTTTCATGAGCTTCTCTTAGTTGTGTGCAATTAACATATGCAAAAAAGAAAAGAGTTTTGTTCTTACCATGGCTTCATCACTTTTTATGCCTTCATCCGTAAGCTCATTATTCTTCACTCTTGTCTTGCTTTCTTCATTTCTTGAACTTTGCTTATGCAAATTAATTGATTTAGTCCAAGTATGTGTCAATTCCAAGTTCATAATGTTTGCTATTCTGTTCCTCAAAAAAAAATGTTTGTTGTTTTGGCTCATATTTGAATTTATTTGATAAAAAATCATGCGACATTAATTTTAATTTATCTCATTGACATATTAAATAATTGTAGACGAATGTCAAATTTTATAGACATGATCTAAGTTATAATAGTATTCAATTTAACGGTAAATTTTGTAATAAGATATGTGCTAAAGAATTATTAGATGTGTCATGTATTAAGTTTGATACTGATGTAACATGCATGTTTTGAGAAGAATGGATCCAACTTTATCAAATTTTTGTAGGAAGTTTCCTCATTCCCACATTTTAAAAAATTTCACATGTTTTCATAACTATACTTTTCAGAGAGCATAATTGCTCAAAGGTGTAATTTGGACAACACATTATGATTAAACAAAAATTGAAAACAAAAATTATGACATCACATTATTAGTAGTTCTTGGATTTAGATGATACGAATGCCAATGATTCAAATTTTTGTTTGAGCATTTAATCATAATATATGTTTTCAATATTTTAGTAGCAGCTGCAGAATATACATTGCGATTTTGACTTGTTTGATTGTTCAAATAGTAACATAGGTTTCTGGTTTTGCATTCATAAGAACAGGATATGATTATTTCACTGTTTTGTAATTTGTACGAGTTTATCAAAAGATCTTTGTAACATAGAATAAAGTAAACAAAAAGAAAGCTATGTTCTTTCAAAACTTTATGGACTAAAATTATTATTTTATATCATATTAATGTAGTCTTAGTTAAGAAACTAGTGTTTCTTTTTTAAGTGTTTACTTTGGAAGACTCGTAATGTAGCATCAACACTTCAAATTGAGATGTGTTGGACATCGACATGACACCGACACGTAGAACATTCAATCATTACCAGTATTTACATGTCGTGTTTGGTATTCATGTTTGTGTCAATGCTTGATAACTTATCTCATGGTATCACGATATAAGTATCAATTCAACCTGTGAAATTAACTTACACAAAAATAATTTTGGTTTAATGTCATGGTATAGTAATCTTACTTAACCAAAGTTACATGAATGAACATAGATAATGGAAGAAGAAGCCAGATTCGAGTCCGAAGTAGCCGAGGTGCAAGCATGGTGGAACACAGAGAGGTTCAGACTAACCCAAAGACCATACTCAGCAAAAGATGTAGTTTCCCTAAGAGGAAACCTTAGACAAACCTATGCCTCAAATGAGTTATCCAAAAAGCTCTGGAGACTTCTCAAAACCCACCAAGCCAACAGAACAGCATCGAGAACATTCGGTGCACTTGATCCGGTTCAAGTCACTCAAATGGCAAAACACTTGGACACAATTTACGTCTCAGGTTGGCAGTGTTCATCCACACACACAACCACCAATGAACCTGGTCCTGATCTTGCTGATTATCCTTACGACACTGTCCCGAACAAAGTTGAACATCTTTTCTTTGCTCAGCAGTATCATGACAGAAAGCAAAGAGAAGAGAGGATGAGTATGAGCCGAGAGGATCGTGCAAGAACGCCTTTTATTGATTATTTGAGACCGATTATAGCTGATGGTGACACTGGATTCGGTGGCACAACAGCTACTGTTAAGCTTTGTAAGCTTTTTGTCGAACGCGGTGCTGCTGGGATTCACATCGAGGATCAATCTTCCGTGACTAAGAAATGCGGTCACATGGCCGGGAAAGTTTTGGTTGCGGTTAGTGAACATATTAATAGGCTTGTTGCTGCAAGGCTTCAATTTGATGTCATGGGAGTTGAAACTGTTTTGGTTGCTAGAACTGATGCTGTTGCTGCTAATCTTATTCAATCCAATATTGATACAAGGGATCATCAGTTTATTTTGGGCGTGACGAATCCGAGTCTGAAGGGGAAGAGTTTGGCAACAGTTATGGCACAAGGATTTGCTTCTGGAAAGAGTGGAGCTGAACTTCAGGCATTGGAGGATCAGTGGTTGTCGAATGCGCAGTTGAAGACTTTCTCGGAAGCAGTTACAGATGCAATCAAGAGCCAAAATGTTAACGAGGATGAGAAAAGGAGGAGGTTGAACGAGTGGATGCATTTTTCGAGTTACGAGAAATGTCTATCAATTGAGGAAGGTAGGGAGATTTCTGAGAGATTAGGAGTGAGAAACCTCTTTTGGGATTGGGACTTGCCTAGAACTAGAGAAGGGTTTTATAGGTTTAAAGGTTCTGTTACCGCGGCTATTGTTCGCGGTTGTGCTTTCGCACCACACGCTGATCTTATCTGGATGGAAACAGCAAGTCCTAATGTGGTTGAGTGCACACAGTTTGCTGAAGGGATGAGATCAAAGTGTCCACAGATATTGCTCGGATACAATCTTTCGCCATCTTTTAACTGGGATGCTTCGGGTATGAGTGATTTGGAAATGAGGGATTTTATTCCTAAGATCGCTCAGTTAGGGTATGTTTGGCAGTTCATAACTGTTGGTGGTTTGCACTCAAATGCATTAATCACTTCAACATTTGCTAGGGATTTTGCCAGCAGGGGAATGTTAGCTTATGTGGAAAGGATTCAAAGAGAGGAAAGGAACAATGGTGTTGATACACTTGCTCATCAGAAATGGGCCGGTGCGAATTACTATGATAGGTACCTCAAAACTATCCAGGGTGGTGTTGCGTCAACTGCTGCAATGGGAAAAGGTAAGCGTATATAAATTAATGTTACAGTTAAGGTTTTAAATTGCCGTTATTGTAGCTTTAGCGTCGTGATCCTTGATATTACTCAGAGTCGCTATCAAATTTGGTCACACTTACATCAAAAACCTTGATGTCGCGGCTCAGATCTTAGTCGCAAAAACCTTTTTAGAAAACCGTCATTCTAATGCTAATTTTTCCCAAAAAAACAACTGTAACTTTTTTTACGATTTTAATTTTTTATACCTTTTATATTGTATTATAGGTGTTACTGAAGATCAATTTAAGGAAACATGGACAAGGCCAGGAACGGTGGGCATTGATAGAGATAATGGCAGCATGGTGGTTGCTAAGGCCAGAATGTGAAGGATCTATACTTCTGCTGTGAACTATACTGCTGAGTTTGGAATTTAGGGGAAATTCAGTAATTTATCAATTTATATGTATTGGAATGAAATAAATGTAGACTTTAATTAAGTAGGCCATTAAATCATTATGGAATTTTTTGGCTGTATAATTTGTATTTATGTCCTAGTTTCTTCAAACTCTCAAGCCTTATGAGCAAGGGGGAAAAGAAGACTATTATGTGTGTTTTGTAATTTGTTTTACTCTTATCGTTTAATATATTTTGCTTTGTGCACTTTTTTCTATTTTTTGTATTACATATACCTCTTAGATCCAATATCAGAAGAAAAAAAGTGTATGATGTCAAATTCTATTATCAATAGTTTAATTAAGGTCCAATGGTATAGAAAGAATATATTCTACATCTCTACGAAAAGACAAAGCATTAAGATCATGATTAAAAGTTCTATTACTATCATGAAGGATCAACTTACACATAGAACATGAAAGTGAGGATGCAAGTTTTTGTGGTGGGCTAGTCCCACAGGGCTTGTACCGTCTTTAAATGGGACCCTGTTAGTGGGCGGTGAGATTGGTCCTACAGATTAGTCGGTCATTGGACCAGATACTAGAAGAAAAAACAACTAACGCAAAGACTAGGAAAAAGATGACGAAATTCAGTTGAGAAGTATTTATAATAAGGTTAGTTCACAGTCAAGGTAACTAACTTGCAACTAAAGTAACTAACATAGTTGAGAAGTTGCAACTAATTAACTTGCAAACAAAAATGGCTCCATTGTGTTCCGAAATTTGAGGTTGGATTCTTTTCATTATTTTCTAGTTTTCTAGATTGTCACTTTTTTTTCTCGTGTTTAGTTTTATATTTACCGGTGAAAAACATTAAAAAAAAAGTTCATGTGAAATTGAAAAATTGAATGATAATTATGACGTTAATGATAAAAACATTAGAATTATTGATGATAAATATTTTAAAATGATACAATGATAAACTAAAAATATTTATCAAAATATTACAAAATTAATGATAAAGATGATGTCCCGTTTATAATAATAAATAATCAATAATAATAATCCAAACATTCAATAACAATGAAAAAAAGATTTTCCTAGGAATGCAAAAATGATTTAAAATCAAAACACATTACCTTTGATTTTGATTATCAATTTTGGCGGTTGAATCCTCATCATTGTTTATCTTATGTAATTTCACCTTTGCTTAGCACTTGGTATTTTTTTTTTTTGTCTGACTAATTGTATCTTTAGATAATCTCTCTTGCACACCTTGTAGTGGAAAGATTATTGTTTCTTATTAATTTCAATTTCACTTGTTAAAAAATACATTTTTTATAAGATGATGTAAACTTTAATACTCACTAGAAATGAGAAGTGTTCAATTTTGGTGAACTAATTTAGCTTTTAATTTTTTTTTGAAGTGTCATATTTGAGAAATTTTACGAATCATTTGTTTATTCTTTTCCCTAAAAAAAAACAATTTTGTTTATTCTTTTATTATATAGATGTATAGATATAGATATAGATTGGTTTCCTTTACAAAAAAGATATAAATTGGTTTGTTTATTTTTAAGGAATATAGATTGGTTTGTTGTTAAAAAATTAATTAGACGGTTCGAGATCAAACTTCAATTGCTTTGCGTGAGAAATACTGCATAAATAGATCCCTAAAGATCATTCTCATAATTAAAGGGTACAATTGAGGGGTGACATGTAAATTTTTCCAGTTTTTATCTCGAAAAGCTAACCGATTAGGAAAATTGCTTTTGTCATATCAGTTATTTCCTAAACAAATATGAAAATGACACTTTTACCTCCAACGATAGTTAACTATCGATGCGTTTTGTAATTTAACAGTTGATGCTCACATTTAACATTGTCATTATCATTCAATCTTTTTTTTCATTATTCAATATTTTTTCAACATTTTTTTATCATTCCATTTTTTTTATCATTCAACATTTATTTTATCATTCAAGAGTTGCCCTTAAAAGCTCATGTTTTGCTCATAAACTTGATTATCCAAATTTTCTTGCAAAATCAAATTGCACCAATTCATCCAAAATTTTTGAAGAAAATCACAAGTAAGCCTAATCCTATTAACATGCAATTTAGTTTGATTAGATGTTAATTTTGATAAATTTAGCAAAATGTTAGTGAAAATGGAATGTTGTTATTAAAATCTCATTACATGGAATGTTGTTATGATGGAATTTTGCAATTTAGTTTGATTATGGTGTTATTTTGTTATGAAAATCTCATTATTTTTGTATTGTTTTATTTGTTTAGTTATGTTTGAGAAGGAGGCTGGTGCTGAATTGAAAAAGGAGCTTGAGGCTCAACAGGGTGATACTTGCAACAACTTGATTTTCGTTAGAATTATTTTAATTAATTATTATGTGTGTTTATATGTGATTATTTATCTCTGTGTGTACTTTATTTGGGATTAGTGGATTTTGGCTTAGAAAGTGTATTTTTGTCATTTTGGCCTCAGGGGTATTTTGGTCATTTGGTGAACAAGGGTAAAATAGTCTTTTGGGTACGAGAATTATTTTTAATATTTTAAGTGAGAGAGGTTAGTTTTACTAAGTTATTAGTAAGTGGTAGTAATTAATTAGAGAAGGTAACTATTTGTTATTTTTTACGGTTAAGAGAGTAGTAACTCAGTGAATTATTTAGTAAGACATTGAGCCCATTTAAGACAACTAGGGTTAAGCCCATTTGAGAAATTAGGTCTTATACTCATTCACACATTTCACAAACTTTGGAGAGGTAGAGAGAAAAAGAGCAAGAACAAGGGTTAGAGAGAAATATAT
>Ga0228710_1009924_pt1 | contig 12979 bp, 13 predicted proteins | sample MedpolnodulmetaG_FD_177995 | JGI IMG/M metagenome (GOLD analysis project Ga0228710, IMG submission 177995) | Root nodule microbial communities from Medicago polymorpha collected in Santa Monica, California, United States - pink nodules | ecosystem: Host-associated > Plants > Roots > Nodule...
TATAACATAAGAGGTTTGGGGAGTCTGGAGAAAAAGAAAGAAATTCATAAGATTGTAAAATATCACCGTCCTTGGATTTTATGTGTACAAGAAACTAAGTTGGAAAGTATTAATGATGTTCTTTGTGTTTCGCTTCGGGGTAATCAAAATTTTGGCTTCTCTTACAGACTCTCTATGAGGGCTTCCGGTGGCATTTTAACTATTTGGGACACGGCTGAGGTTGATGTTAGGATTACAAGGAGTATGGCTCATGTCATTATTATTCAAGGTAACATGGTGAAAAATGGTGGCGAATTTTCCGTTGCAAATATCTATGCTCCGTGTGACCCCCTTCGTAGGCAAGATGTTTGGGCCCAACTTGGTATGATTCTTAGTAATTTTAGACATTTAAGTTGGTGTGTTTGTGGTGATTTTAACGCCTTTCGGTCTCAGGCTGAGCGTAAAAGCAGAGTTGTTGGCACAATTGTTGAAGACTACTCTCATTTCAACCAGTTCATAGATGGTAACATTCTTTTTTGATCTTCATCTTTGGGGTAGAAATTTTACTTGGTTTAGAGGGGATGGTGTCTCTATGAGTCGGCTTGATCGTTTCCTTCTCTCTGAAGATTGGTGTGCCCATTGGCCTAATATGATTCAGCGTGCTTTAATTCGTGGCCTTTCTGATCATTGTCCTATTTTGCTATCTATGGATGAAGAAAATTGGGGCCCTCGCCCTAGATGCATGTTGAAATGTTGGCCTGATTTACCAGGTTACAAACAGTTTGTTCGGGATAATTTATAGTCGTATCATATTGAGGGCTGGGGTGGCTATGTCCTTAAGGAAAAGTTAAAGCTGATAAAGGGGAGTCTGAACAATTGGCAACAGAACCACACCCAAAACTTAGAAGGCCAAATAAATGATTTACAAGAACATATTTCTATTCTTAATGCTAAAGGGGAGCAAGTTGATCTTTTACTGGAGGAAGTTGAGGAATTACACTCTCTTTCATCAAATTTGCATTCATTATCTCGCATCAACACCAGCATGCATTGGCACAAATCCAGATTACTTTGGTTGAAAGAAGGAGATGCTAACACTAAGTTCTTTCATAGCATTATGTCTTCCAGGCGTCGTGCGAACTCAATAGTTTCTTTAACAGCTAATGGTAATACTATTAAAGGAGTGCATGGTATCAAGGGATTGGTGTTTAACCACTTTTCATCTCATTTTCGATCTGTGGTTGCTGAAAGACCTAGCATTGAGAATCTCAATTTTAATATGCTTAGTGTAGGTCAATGTGGAGATTTAATCAAACCTTTCTCAGTTGAGGAAGTCAAGCAAGCCGTGTGGGATTGTGATAGTTTTAAAAGTCCTGGACCAAATGGTGTGAATTTGGGTTTTATCAAAGATTTCTTGCCGGAACTTCAAGAAGATTTTATGCGCTTTATCTCAGATTTTCACATGAATGGAAAGTTATCAAAAGGTATCAACAATACTTTTATTGCTTTAATTCCTAACATTGAGTGCCCGCAGCGCCTAAATGATTTCAGACCTATTTCTATGGTTGGAAGTTTATAAAAAGTTCTATCAAAGGTTCTCACCAATAGATTGCGAAGGGTTATGTCTAGTGTTATTTCATCAACACAATCAGCTTTTATTCATGGCAGGCAAGTTCTTGATGGAATTTTGATTACTAATGAGTTGGTAGAGGATGCTAAGCGTCTGAAAAAGGACTTGCTTCTATTCAAGGTCGATTTTGATAAGGCTTTTGATTCTATTGATTGGTCCTATCTTGAAGCAATCATGAAAAAAATGAATTTTCCTACCTTATGGCGCAAGTGGATTATGGAATGCATTAGTACGGCTTCAGCTTCAGTTCTAGTTAATGGTTGCCCAACTGATGAATTCAAATTTGAACGGGGGTTGACGCAAGGAGACCCACTTTCACCTTTTTTATTCTTAATAACAGCTGAAGGTTTGAATGTTATGATGAAGGCTTTAGTAGAAGCTAGCCTTTTCTCTGGTTAAAAGATGGGCGTTAATAACCTTCTTTCCATCACTCATTTACAATTTGCTGATGACACTTTGTTAATTGGGGATCGTAGCTGAGCAAATATTAGAGCTCTGAAAGCTTTGCTCCTTCTTTTTGAGGCGACTTCAGGTCTTAAAGTGAACTTCTACAAAAGTATGTTATTTGATGTTAATATTCATGATTCTCGGTTGGCAGAGGCAGCTTCTGTTCTTAATTGTAAATTGGGCAGACTTCCTTTTCTCTATCTGGGGCTGCCTATCGGTGGTGATCCTCGTAAACTAAAATTTTGGCAACCTTTGATTGAACGCCTTAAGTCAAGATTATCAGGTTGGAAGAGTAAAAATCTATCATTGGGTGGCCGATTAGTACTTTTGAAGTCTGTCTTGTCCTCTCTTCCGACTATTTTCTTTCCTTCTTCAAAGCTCCCGCAGGTATCATTTCCTCTATTGAATCTATTTTTAATTGTTTTTTTTTGGGGGGGATGTGAGGAGGTTAGGAAAATTTCTTGGATTAACTAGGACACTATTTGTTTTAAAAAAGAGAACGGAGGTTTGGGGATGTGGAGGATAAGGGAGTTTAATTTGGCGTTACTTGCTAAATGGTGTTGGCGGATGAGGGTTGAAAATAGGAGTTTGTGGTATAGAGTACTAATAAAATGGCAACGGTGGCTGAAATGTATTCGCTTAGCTTGGGAGGAGGAGAAAGTGCGGGAGTGTTGTGATTTTTTAACTAATATTATTTTGCAGCCTACTCATTCTGACAGGTGGATTTGGCCTTTACATGCATCCAACAAATATAATGTCACAAGTGCTTATAACCACTTGTTGTCATCAACAAATAACAACTTGGCAGCTGATCACATAACTGAAATTTGGAATAAGGAAGTGCCTTTAAAAGTCAGTCTCTTTGTTTGGCGTCTTATGCGTAATAGGTTACCAACAACAGACAATTTAGTTAAAAGACAAATTTTACAGCCAAATGCTCAGCTTTGTGTGGGTGGATGTGGCATGATTGAAGACACAAAACACTTGTTCTTCTCTTGTGATTTTTTTGGTAAACTATGGCATGGTATTTCTCACTGGCTCAGGTACCACATAGTGTTTCCTGAACATGTGTCAGATCATTTGTATCAATTTGGCACCTTAGATGAGTTTTCCAAACGCAACCGCTCAGCTTTTAATCTCATATGGCTTTCTTGTGTGTGGGTAATTTGGATAGAAAGAAACGCTCGGGTCTTTCATCAAAAAGAGGTCCCGTTACATCAATTACTAGATAAAATTAAACTTCAATCATACTGGTGGCTGAAAGCGAACCGTCCTACCTTTGCTTTTTCCTATCATTTGTGGTGGTTGAACCCTTTACCTTGTCTGGATATTTATCTGTAATGGGGGGTTTTGTCATTTGATTTTGTTATTTTGTTACCCTTTGTTATGAGGTTGTAATTTGATACTCTTTCAGCTGGGGTTTTTGCACTACTTATGCTGAAATTTCCAGGCTGCAGTAATATATTTCATTTTAACTTCTTCAAAAAATAGTAAAAAAAAGATGCTACCAAAGCAATAATGGCATACATAATCCACGTTGCACAGGGGTGAGGTAAGACACATACAAAAGTTGATTTGGAGAACCATCACCGAGTCAGGTGTTTTTTTTGTAATCTCTCACAAGAAAGATCAAGCAGAGGCAAAATTTGTCATTTTGTGCCAAATCAAAATTAGGAAAAATAACTAAATGACATTTATAAAGCTTTTCGTGCCAATTTAACGACAAACATTGTCGTGCTTTTCAGCATTTTCCAAAACAATATAAAGAGAAAGAAGAAGAGAGCGAGCATAAGTATAATGGATGTATAAAAATGTTAATTGTTCAAAATTTATCACAAAATAATTATACAAGTATCATTTTTTATAAATAAACTTAGTGAGGAGATGAATGGACGGTGGCCAAAAGGTGGCAGAGAAGAATGTGGTGCAAAGAAAAAAAAAATTGAAGAACAAGAAAACAACTCTCACTAAAGTGAAGAGAAACTAATCTAAAGTAGGAAGGCTCACTGGGTGGTAGACTTTTAACTTACTCTTCTTTCACCATGCCACTTACATCTTCTCCATGGTATATCATTCATTCATTTGGAGGAAAATCCAACAAGATGCAATTAATAACAACCCACTAGGGTCATTATTTTATGATTATTACAAACTCTTGAATCAAACCTTAGGCACGTGAATTGCTCTTGACTAATATTATATGGTGCTAGTAGAAAAACATTACACGCAAAAAATAGAACACATAATACAAGCACAAGCAAGTAACACGCCGAAACAAGCGTCTATACTAGTTTAAGGACACGAATATATTGTGCTAATTCTTTTTGAAGAAATATTGTGCCAATTTGACAGCTCTACAAACCCTTTATATATATAACAAAATTATTTTTACTTTAAATACTTAATTGAATGGGAACATCTTGTTTATTAAGGAGTTTTTTATATTTTGGTAGGGTTGTTATTGAAATTTGATCAAACACGTGTTGTGATATCTTAATATATCCAAAACCCCTAATTCATAATTAAATCATTTTTCTTTAGGATGGCAAAAACAATATAATAAAATCTCCCTTTATTCAAAAAAAATAAATAATAAAATCTCCCTTTATACCACAAGGTGTGCCTAAAATGGATCAAGAAGTGTATACTTTACAAATAAACCAAGACAAATGAAGCAAAAGCTAAAGAGCAAACATCACACGGAAGTATAACCAATGCAAACTAAAGAGTTAAAACCATGAATGTAAGTCGATGAAAAAGATAGATTTGTGTATCTTCAACCACCACAAAAAATGAAGTGATGTGATATGGCATCGACTCCAGTGAAAGCACTTTGTTGCAAAAAATTCTAGTCGTTATAGAGTCTCACATTAGTTGAAAAGTGACCTAAATAAATGTTTATAAGTGGAGACAGCCCTCACCTCACAAGTCAGTTTTTTAAGGTTGTGTTAGACCCAACCACAATTTCGAATATAGTATCAAAGCTTCCTCCAAGATCTAGTTTTCGCTATCAGGTCACCTTTATAAGTGGGGCAATTCTCACCTCACAAGCCATTTTGTGGAGTTATGTTAAGCTCAACCACAATTTTTAAGATGGTATCAGAGCTTCCTCCATGATTCGTTGGGCCACCTGCTACCAGGTTTTCGCTATCGAACCACCCACAATTTATATCCACGAACCAAGCCCAATAGTGATGGGCGTTGGGGGGGTGTTAGAATCCCACATCGTTTGAGAGATGGCATGTATAAACGTTTATAAGTAGAGGGACAAACCTCACCTCACAAGCCTGTTATGTGGGGTTGTGCTAGGCCTAACCATGATTTCTAAAACTAGCATTATGTTCTTTCCAAATAATACAAATAAAAACCAACCAGGTTACCTAATGACAAAAACGATCATCCTTCCTGAACACATGTGCACCACCAAATTGCAATGCCTGCTCAACAATGTCAAATCACATACAAGGAATAAATGATCAATTGTTTCCTGATTTTCGCATCTCAAACATGATATTGACGGTGAAAGCACCACTCCATGATGAATTAAATTATCCTTTGTTAGAATCCTTTTATTAAAAAATTTTGAAGCAAATAACGACACTTGCGAAGGCACTGCTTCGTTCCATATTATATTCAAATGAATATCATTGTCATGCTCCTCAGTATGAGTGAGAGTCTGATAAGCACCTTTGGCTGAGAAATCATCATCAGAGTTATGTGACCAAACTCATTCATCCACAACATTGTCCTAAAAAAAATGTTATCTAACAAAGAAATGCTTTGATCCATTTGCTCCTCATAGAAAAAAGTCGCCTTCTCCACCACCCTCGCTCATCAACACCTCATCCTTGCCTCATCATCTCTACTACAATAACACTAATATCAACACATAATTAAAAAATTCGCCTAAATCTAGACCACAAGCATACTCCATCAAGCTAAGGATCACTCCAAAACTAAGTACTCTTACCATCACCAATTATGTGCTCACCCCTTCCTTAAACCTGTCACCTCACCACCCTCCACCCCTCAATAATATCACATAAATCCTTCCACCACATTGACATCTTTCTCCAACCTAGGGGTGGGAATAGGCCAGGCCGCTTGTCAGGGGCCTATGGCCCAACCTACTGGAAACCCGGTCCGACCTAACTCGTTTAATAAATAGGTCAAGCATGAGCTTTTTAAAAAGCATATTAATTTAAATGGGCTAGGCTTAGGCATATAAAAAAGCCTATCAGGTTTATCAGGTCGACCCGTATACGAGTATGTTACATTTCCCCACATTTATAATTTATATAGTAATTAAAAAAACAATTACTTCAAATTTTCATATTAAGTTGGTGATTTTTTATCACATTGAAGATTTTATGCATTTTTTTCCTGCTAAGATGTTGATTTTGTTTTCAGTTCTTATTGTTTGAAAGCTTGTTAAGTTATCATTAAATACCCATATTGCTATTCCATCTATAAATTTTACGATTGTGTTTTATTAGTTGTATCTAATTAATGTTTATCTCTACATTAAGTATGTTGCATAAATTGAAAAGAAAGAAAAATGGATGAATGGACTCTATTTGAAATTTGTAACACAAACTAGGCTTTTAGACAGACTAATATGTTTGGTCAGACTTTTAAAAAGACCATGTCATGCTTAAAATAAAGCCCTTGATAGGTAAAAGGTCAAGGCTTATGCCTTAGTTTTTTCAACTAGGCCAGACCTATTTAAGCAAACCCCGGCTCGACTCGGCTCATTCCCACCCCTACTCCCACCTCTCCTAATACGACCTCTTCAACCCCATATTTATCCGCCAATACTTTAAACCAAAACCCTCCCTAATCATGATACAACCTTAAACATCATTTTTCTAACAATGCCAAATTAAATTCCTTAAAAGCGTGTTTGGTTGAGGTAATTGGGAAATTTCAAATAATTTAGAATTCTAGGCAATTCAAATGATTCAATTAAATTGTTTTCATTTCTAAATACTTTTGTTTGGATGGAGTAATAATAAAAAAATCATCATCATCGTTTTTGGGAAACTTTATAAATTTTAATTTTTTAGGCCAAATTTTAAAATTAAACTTAGGCGTCAATTCGTAAATTTTAAACATTTTGAGGGGTCAAATTATAATTTTTGAAAATTTTTAGGGGTCAATTTGCAATTTTTTTGGAACTTTATTAGGGTCAATTTTAAAATTTTGGCAAATTTGAGGACCAAAATGCGAAATTTAAAAAATGATAACAATGAAGAAATTTGAAATTCTTAACTTTTAGATGTCATTTGAAATTCTCTAAGGGTGTGTTTGGATGGAGGGTTTAGGAGGGGAGGGCTTACTTTTCTTTTTTAAATTACGAACATTATAAAATGAGTTTTAGAAAATTGAATTAACAGCATGATAAATGATTATATAATACTTCAAAACCACTTAATTTATTTTAAAAAAACATTTTACATTGTTCGTAATTTAAAAATTAAAAATGAACCCTTCCCTCCCTTCCCCTCCTAAACCCTCAATCCAAACACACCCTAAGAGTGTGTTTGGATGAGGTAATTTGAAAATTTTAAAGAATTTAAAATTCTAGGCAATTTAAATGATCCAATTAAATTACTCTCATTTCTCAATACTTCTGTTTGGATGGAATAATAAAAAATTCCATTGTCGTCATTTTTAGGAAACTTTTATAAATTTTAATTTTTTTGGGTCAAATTTGAAAATTAAAATTATGGGTCAATTTGTAAATTTCAAAAATTTTGAGGGCTCAAATTACAATTTTTGAAAATATTAAGGGGCCAATTTGCAATTTTTGGGGTCAATTTGAAAATTATGGAAAATTTGAGGACCAAAATGCAAAATATAAAAAAAGATAACAATGAATAAGTTGAAATTCTTAACTTTTAGGTGTCATTTGAAATTCTTTAAATTTAACTAGAACAAAGTACTTCATAAATTTCCGTCATTTTGAAAATTCAAATTATTACCCAAACAATGGAATTCACCTCAAAGTATTTAAATTCCCTCAAAACATTACGTAACCTCAAAACATTCCCTCATCCAAACACACTCTAAATTTAACTTGAACAAAATACTTCATAAATTTCCATCATTTTGAAAAAATTTCACCTCAAAATATTTGAATTCCCTTAAAACATTACATTACCTCAAAATATTACCCCATCCAAAATCCAAACACACTAAGTTTTCTCACCCCTAATCGGTGCATTTTTCCACATTCTTTTTAGCATTGCATTTTGAAATCTTGAGAGTTTTTTATCCTTAACATAATATTTTTAGCATGTTTATATATTCTGGGTTTGATTTGAGCTTTAATGTAATTATCAGATTAATTCTTTGTTTTTAATGTGTTCTAACTCCCTGTTTACCGTGTATGCCATAACTTTGGCTGAGGTTATCGAAATGAGGCTTACAAATAGGCGTTAGAAAGCTAAGGAATAGATCTAAAACTTTCATGCTGACCATGAAGCCCGGTTTGGACGTCCTCCTGGTAAAAAATGCCATTCTATAAAGAAATTACGTTGACCCCGAATTTCGGTTAACAATTTTTTTACCGCAAATGGGTTCGGTTTATTATTTTACGATAATGTTTAGACCTATAAATAAGGCTGCAAACAACCAAAAACTTTATCATTTGTTCAACCGTTTTCATAATAATATATGGTGCAAACATGTTGTAATGGAAGCTTCAGAACCCTAAATCAATATCTTGGTGAAAGGGTATTCGTATATGAATTTATTGAGGTTCGGTTTCTAATGCAATTTAGTTTATGTCTTTAACTCATTTTCTATCAATTTGGTGTCTGTCAATATGAATATGATCATGATAAAATTCGTCTGACGCTTAACCATGTCGAGTTTAGTTTGAAATTGACGTTGTCTGATGATTAAGCATTGCAATTCTAATTTCTATTATTGAGTGAGATTATTTGAATTATTTTATCGCTTGTTTAATTTAATCTTGATAGAAATTGATAGAACCTATGACACTTAATTGATCGAATTCGGTAGTGACATTGATCGTGTTGTGATGCTTGTTCACTACCATGATTGATTGAACGTTGTGGTGCTCAATCCAGTGGAATTCATATGAAACCAATTGTTTCTTGTTGAATTAGTTTTATAATCAATCAAGAGTATCTATTCAAACGAATGATACTTTAGAACCTATGATAGAATTCATCGAAATACAACTGAAACTAATCAATTGATTGCTTTTTATTAATTGAATTTCTCATTACTTGTAAACTGTTTTGTGGAACAAACAAAAAACCCTCAATTTATATTCTTAAAATTCATCACTGTTGTTTTTATTATTGGTTATTTTTAAATCATAAATCCTTGAGAAACGACCAAGGTTAACTGCCTTGTACTACTATCGCTAAAACAATTATTTTTGACCACGCTTGACAGCGATCAATCCCTAACCCACCATATTCCTTAATAGATCGGATTTTATCCCAATGTATCCATTGTATCTTGCGAGCCTCCTTACTCCCCCACCCTAATAAAAAGTATTTAAAAAGGAATTCAAGAAAAGAAATAATAGACGTGAGAGACTTGAAGAAGAAAAGAAAAGAAACCAGAAGCAACGACAAAACATATTTAATGAGCACAAGCCTACCACCGATAAATAGATTTTTACTTTTTCAACTTGATAATTTTTTATGAATATTTTCAATAAGCCCGATGCCAAGAAGATAAACAACCACGATTCCCCTCAATATGAAGGTCCAAATAAACAAAAGGAATCTGTCCAATTTTATAGTAAATTACAACAACCACTTCCACCAACCAAGAATCTTCCATGTTGACACCAACAAGTAAACTTTTATGAAAATTCACTTCCTGATATGATTAAGAAGAGAATCAAATTTGCCTCCAACACCCTAATATTCCCCCAACTTTTCTCTCTTGTAATCAACGCATCATCAACAAATTGTAAATGAGAGATACGAAAAGAGGATGAATCAACCGCATCATAGCCCAATAAACACTAACATCCACTAAAGAATTGGACATCATGTTCAACCCTTTTGCATGTAAGAGAAATAAGAATGGCAATAACAGATCGCCTTGCAGAAGAACCTTACCCATCTTAAATTCATCATTAGAATGGCAATAACACACTGAACTCCAGCGTGAGTTAACTCACGCTGGTTTTCTTACTTTTATTTAGCTTCCTTGAAAGCTTCATTATGAGTGTCGGCAATATTCTTTCTCTTACACATTTGTTATACATTTTTTAATATATTATGAAGCAACCCTATCATAATAAAGTACCTCTAGAAATAATAAGAATGGCAATAACACACTGAACTCCAGCGTGAGTTAACTCACACTGGTTTTCTTACTTTTATTTAGCTTCCTTGGAAGCTTCATTATGAGTGTCGGCAATATTCTTTCTCTTACACATTTGTTATACATTTTTTAATATATTCTGAAGCAACCCTATCATAATAAAGTACCTTTAGCCATAATAAAGTACCTCTAGCCATATATTCTGAAGCTGAATAGCGCAAATACCAATAAAGAAATGTCACTTCATTTGAAAGTAAGCATAGCATTATAAAATGACAACACTACTGAAGAAGCTAAATAAAAATAAGAAAATCAACGTGAGTTAACTCACGTTGGGGGGTTTAGTATAAATTTTCAACAGCGTGAGTTAAGTCATGCAAATTTAACACTAGCGTGAGTTAACTCACACGTGATGAGCAATTTTTTTTTGGGTAAAGAGCAGATTTCCTGAATTTATTGTCTGTTGGGCCTAAGTCCATGATGTAGCATTCATTCTTGAAAATTGTATTTTAGGCACCTATGATTTGCTTTCAGCCACCCCGAAGTGACCAATATGCTCCAAACGTGAATTCATTAATGTTCGCTGCTGAAAGGAAATTGATTGTTGCTCGTTTCCGAACGGTTATTAATTGGTGTTCCGCTGTGAGGCTATATCATAAACATAAACAACACCCATCACATTTTCAAACTCACTCAGAAATAAAACATACTCCCTCCATACTCTATCAAATCGACGTCCATAAAATTTCTTCAAAGTCAAGCAACTAATCAATCAAATAACAAGTAAGTGTTCAAAATCCCTAAGCATACACATTGTTTGTTTTTTTGTTAGTTTTATATGTTTGTCTTTTTTTAATTGCTCATATGTTAGGGTTTTTTTATTATGAAATTGATGAATGTTTGGGTAGTTATTAATCAATTAGTTGTTTTGACTTTGAATGTAATTTAGACTAAGATTTAGTGCAATGTGGTAGTTTATGAATTCAAATAACACAATGAACATTGTATGTATATTTTGCACTTCAAGTGTTTGATAAAATGTTTCAAAGAATTTTTCATTGATTTTTTTGTTATTTTTTGTGTAGATATGACTGACAACAAAGATGGGCTCGAACTAGGCCATCATAGGCACAATGAAGTGAACCCTCCTTCTAAAAGGGGCCGACATAGGCACAATGAAGTGATAGGAACGTCACAAGTGGACACGCCATATACGGGTACCTCACGGGTGGTTGACCCTACACCAGATGCAACTGAGAAGCAATTGTACTCGAGTGCACCTAAGCGCATCACCTTAGCCCATGGGGCGTGTGGGACACAGGTAAAGATTCCACGAAGGAAGGGTCGTTTCAACTATGAGCACATTAAATGTTGTACCGCCCTCCACCCAACGTGCCTCAGTTCTTGTCACCGTGCAAGAAATCGCTAGGGGCTACGTCGAAGCATCAAGGGTCAACCACAAGACTGCCATTGTGAACAAGTTCCTCACGTCATAAAGACAATAAAGACTTGGGGGCAATTGTTCCATATTGAATTTGGCTTATTACAACAACCCATTATACAAGGTCGTTAACCCAATTTGCCGCCACTTCAGGACATACTGGAAGCCACATGTGCGCCTTACCGCACATGAATGCCCCATCTAGATCTTGACCATTGGAGCTATCTGCAACGAACTCTCATATCCGTCGCCACATTTCATGCGGTATGTTACGTCGAACTCAACTATAAAAGCATGGCTTTGTGCCACACCCCAGGTACGATCACTTTTTTCCACATTACCCACACTTTTCTATTAAGTAAAATTAACTTAGGAGTCAGAACACTAACTTGTATTGTAGGTTCCTTCCCCTCCTTCGAAGAACAATTTCCACTGCATCAAAGCTCTACCTCCACATCAAATCACCATCACTACGATGGTGGTGACCATGTTATCTCAACTCTTATGGGTGTGTTTGTTTCAAGTTTACCAAATTTATTCCTAAGAATAACATTCCTTGGAATATAAAGATGGGAAATTTATTCCAAGGTATTTAAAAAAAAGATGTTCGGTTAACATTATAATATTCCAAGGAACCTTAAAAATAGGGTTTATAATAGGTAATTATACATAATTTGATTCCCATCTTCATGGGAACTTTATTCTCACCTTTTTCATTGGGAAAACTTTTCTACTCCCAAGAACATTTTATACTCGGGAATAAAAATTTAGTAAACTTGTAACAAACACAGGCTTATGCATTTTTATGATTTTATTTTCAAGAATCTACAAATATAACTTGAAACAAACACACCCTATATTCCCGATTTGGACATTTTGGATAAAATGAGTTTAGTTTCTTTTGCTTAAATAAAACATTTTCTATAATCATTTTTGAGAAATCATCACAGCTAGATAGATCCAAAAATTATTTTCTAAACCAAATATCTTTGTGGGAAAGGCATGAAGAACGTGTTGACGAAGAGAATCAGCTGAGTTGGCTTCACGTTTATATATATCCATTATTTTAGCGTTTGCTGTCGGCTTATCTTTCGTTACGCAATATATAAGAGAACCTGTCTAAATTACTCAATCCAAGTTTGTTGCATTAAATTAAATAGAAG
>Ga0228710_1009928_pt1 | contig 12974 bp, 6 predicted proteins | sample MedpolnodulmetaG_FD_177995 | JGI IMG/M metagenome (GOLD analysis project Ga0228710, IMG submission 177995) | Root nodule microbial communities from Medicago polymorpha collected in Santa Monica, California, United States - pink nodules | ecosystem: Host-associated > Plants > Roots > Nodule...
TCTCTCTCTACCTCTTCTCAAAATTTTGTAAAATGATTGTGAACCCCAATTCTCTTAAAGACTAAGGCTTAAATAGTGTCCACACTATTGGGCTTAACCCTTAAAGTCTAATGGGCTCAAAACCCTTATAAACTAACTCCCAAAATTTCTATTCACTTACGATTAAAAGTTATCAAATAATTACTGGTCCAAAACTAATTATCACCGCGAATAGTAACTTAGTAAAAATAACGGTTCTCACTTGCAACACTAAAAATAACTCTCACCATGAAATTACTAATTTAACCTTACTCGCAAAAGACCAAAATACCCTTCTAACACGAAAACCCATTAAAATACACACATAGGTAATTAATTACATACAAACACAATCAAACACACATAAAAACAATTAAAATTAAATCTAGTGAAAATCGGGTCGTTACATGCGGTATCAATTTAAGTTAGATGCTGAGCCATATAACATAAGCCATTATTAATTTTTTTTTTGTTGCAATAGTACACATCTTACTAAGCACGAGGCTTGTGAATATAAAATATTTAAGACAATAAGTCAAGATGATAAAAACCTAGAGGCATGAAAGTCATTACACAAGCCCATAAATTGGCACCATAAGGCATATCGTTAGTGTATGAGGTCGTGTTTGATGAAAAAGAATATTTGAAAGCTTTGTAAGAAGACATTAATGGAATATTGCGAAAGAGAAAAAACTTGAGAATTTTGAAGACATAATACAGAGGGTCTGAGCACAAATTCTATAAATAAAAGGTGTAGAGAAATTAAGGTTTATGAATTGAACTTGTACAACACACCGCTTGAACGGGTGCAATGACGAAACAACTAGTCATGAGATTTGCAAAAAGTGTAAGTACTCATCACCCTTCTCCGACGCAAAAATCAAAAGACACGACTCTTGATTAGAGTCATGATGTACGATATATGCAAGAAAGAACACATAAGCTCACATTGGACACGTAACCTTTAGAGGTTCCAAGTTGTCAACCAACACAAGTTTTGGCCATCAGTCAAATGACCGAAACTTGGGGGCATCAATTATTGACTTTTTTTTTGTCAAAGAGGATCGTGAGTCAACATTTTATGAAGAAACACAAAAGGGCTTGACAACAAATGATAGACCGACAAAGAACAAGGTTGACAAAATATGACCATGTAGAATATCAACAAGGAAACTAACAAGATCATGGTTGATCACTAAAGTGGCAATTACTCAGTTTTCTTTCTTTATGAATAAGAGTTATCATAGAGAATAAATGATGATCTGCTTAGATTTTGAATCTAACCCTAATAAAGAAACAAAGTAAGCTTTTCCAGAACTAAGATTCCTATAATTTCAATTCAAAATACTTTATTTTCCAGTCAATTTCCAATACAAGAGTATTGTCTTCCCGTCTATTTACTTTCTCGCAAAGTTTATCTTCTAGTCATTTCTATTAAACGATTTATCTTTCAAGGCATTTACCTTCTTTTTTCCGTCTTTTAAATTAAAGTCTTTTCACTTTCAAATTTCGTACATCTAATCGCCATATTAATTAAGTAGTTTAGTTTCAAAACAAATTAAACTTATATTCTTTTCTTAACAAATTCCAACCTTAAACTTCAAATCCAATTAAACTTAACTCATTTCGTGATTCGAACTCTCAAAATCATATTGATTAAACATTATCTGTAAGAGTAGTGATATTTGTACAACTATTTGTGATAACTTTAATGACAACTTTCATTTTCTTCCTTCCTATTGGTCAAGAACAATAGAGAGAGAAAAAAGAAGAGAGAAAATAAGAATATAATGTGAGGATGAAAGAGAAAGCTTTCAAAAAATTATCATAAATTGATTGAACAAAATATCATTTCTCTATCCGTAAACAATGATACAACACTATCAAACTTGTTCACAATATATACATTTGCTGATTGCACAATGTTTTCTTTTTTGTTTTGCAAATGCACGTGTAAAGTGTTTTTTTTTCCTGAGAAATGTTAAGGGCACAAGTTTTTTTTGTTGAAAAGTGTGCATTGATTTAATTTTTGAATTTGTAATAAATAAATTGCATAAAATTTGAAGAAGTATTTCTACTTTTGTGTTTCTTATCATGTGCCCTTACCCTAAGACACAAGTTGGTACTACCCTTTTTAATTTTATTTCGGGAATGCATGACACATGTCGTGCTCCACAGAGTTCCCTTTACACGAGCATGGCGAACAACATCGCGTTCAGGTAGCAAACTATCGAATCTGATACGATTCAGCGTAGTTTCAGTTTCAACAACAATTTGAAGAAGAAGAAGAAGAAAAACGATGGGATTTAGATTTAACAATCTGAATCCCATTTACAGATCATGCATCACACGCCTTTCCTCTTCAAAACACCTCCTTCCACCGCCGGAACCACCGAGTTTCTTTCAATTAGAAGCTTCTTTCATTTCCCCCCAAAACCCAGCATTCAAAATTCCTCACCGATGGCATTTCGGTCATTCTCACGATCATGATCATCATCATCATCCTCCAAAGCATCTTAAAGAAGGAGAGAATATTTTCAAGCTCGGTCTCGCCGCCGATATTGCTTTAGCCACCGGAAAAGCATTTACCGGTTACCTTTCCGGTAGTACCGCGATTATCGCCGATGCTGCCCATTCCATATCCGATGTGGTATGTTGTAACACAATTGCACAACGCTCACTGTCTCTTATTGATTGTAGTTTTTTGTGGAAGCAATTTTCATTGTTGTGTTTTGTGTTGCAGGTTCTTAGTGGCATAGCTTTGTTGTCTTTTAAAGTTGCAAAGGCTCCAAGAGATAAAGAACACCCATATGGTCACTTGATTTGTATCTACACGTTACTTCTTTTATCTCTTATAACAAGCACTAACTTACTGTTTTATTAGATTATATTATGGATGCTAACAATTCATTCATCATTACATGTCAAGCTAGGAGTTTAAGTTTATGTTTGGATAAACAATTTAATTGGGTGCTGATAAGCACAAATGTATAAGTTATTTCTACAACAAAAGATAAAATAAAGTCAAATTGTATAGGCTATAAGTTGTTTTCATAATGCTATCCTAGAGATTTTATGGAAATAAGCAGTAACAACTTATGAGTAGGTCATAAGTTGTTTCTATAAGCTCTCCAACCAAGCTCGCGGTGTAGTCCCTCCCATACTCTATATTCTATAAGCACCCCTGTAACTGAAACTAACTCACTGACACGTGTCAGTGAGGTTAGCCATCCACCAAGTCACTCTTAGGAGTCTAGAGCAGTCTATAAATAGGACATTAAGCATCAGAAAATCAATACAAAGTTGAGAATAGAGCTCAAAAATTTTGTCTATGTACCTAGCATATATTATAATAATGTCAACAAATAAACTCAAATAAGTCATTCCAAACAGAACCTTTGTATACATATAATGATCTTTGTCACGTGACGGAAAGGTCACGGGTTGAAGTCAGGGAAACAGCCTCCTGTGTAAAAAACAGGGTAAGGCTGCGTACAATACACCAAATGGTGAGATCTCTTCCTGGGCCCTGCATATGCAGGAGCTTTAGTGCACCGGGCTGCCCATTTACGCTTTAGTATAATTCTTACCATTCATGTGATTTGTCAAGTTTTATACGGTCTGCATTTCTTTAAAAGGTTTCTGTCTTTTATGATTATGTTTCTCTTTCATTGTATCTCAGGACATGGTAAATTTGAGACTTTAGGAGCTCTTGGAATCTCTTGTATGCTTTTGGCTACCGGGGGTGGCATTGCATGGCATGCTGTAGATATTTTGATGGTATGTAAATTCAAATTTCAATATCTTTGTCACTTCACCTGTTCCCATGAACAATGAAATTTAAAAAAAAATCAATCGAGCATTTTGTTAGACAAGGTATGAAATAAGATCATTTGCCTTCTTTCTTATACTTAGAAGTTGCTGATATACACGTGTAGGGATTGCCCTCAGCTGGCCCTGAAATGGTTAACCAAGCAACGGCACATGTGCATAGCCATGGACAAGGCGGACACCACCATGGAATTGACATGGATCATCCTATACTTGCCTTGAATATGACTCTTGTGTCTATAGGTGTTAAAGAAGGGTAATGCCATTACTTAGTATTGTAATAAGACAGGGTGAAGTTGTCCTAGTATTCTCTGACGTTTATTCTATCCACCTATGCTACTATTCTATGCATGCTGAATTTTACTGAACTCTAACTAGGTGGTTTGATTCTTTCCAACTTGAGCATAAGATACAAATGAATAGAAGCCGACTATAGATACAAAAGGACAATCACCAAATTAGAAATCTTAAGACTATACACAATAAAGTTTAATTAAATAAATCCCTGAATTTTTTTACTAAGCTGTGTTTGTAGTTATGTTAGCCCAAACACTTAACTTTCCAGGGAATGTGTCGCCATGGCCTTGGCTCCATTCGTTGATCCTGTCTTTTTTACCTCTATGCTGAATACTAGATTTTGTGTTTTATTATTGTTTCTTCTCCAGGACATCAATATTTATATTTTCTTTCTAAACATGCAGACTTTACTGGATAACAAAACAAGCTGGTGAAAGGCAAGGCAGTGGGTTGATGAAAGCAAATGCATGGCATCATCGTGCAGATGCAATCTCATCAGTTGTTGCTCTTGTTGGAGTTGGTAAGGAATATGAATATTTGAAAGGTCTCTAGGCCAGTGTATTCAGTATACTATGCTATTGCTATGTACTGGCTTCTAGTACAAGTTGTTTCACCAATCAGGTTTACTTGCTGACAGGGCATTAATAGAGGTGTTTCTAGGTTATGAATAACGATCAATTCAAATCACATGAGCTATTAATTTTTTATGTTTTTTTTAAAGAGATGATTATCTGTACATCTTAACACCAATGGTATAATTGATATCTGACCAACTCTATTGTGTGTCTAGATTGATGAACTGCGTGTTGTTTTTGTTCATCTGTCTATCGCTACACTACCAATGTATTTTCTGATACTGAGGCTGTTACTAATATCACAATTACTATTACGTGTTGTTGTTGACTTGCTGCTGCCTTAACTGACAAGCATGATTACCGTGGCTCTGAGCTCTAGTTTTTTTTCATGTACTCAAACAGTTAACACATTTGATTTAGTTGAATACTTGAATTGAACAGATGCTACAGTTTTTGTGTAAGATTGGAAGATATTTTAAAAAATTAACATAGATCAAATGCTGTGCTTGCTGTCTAAAATCAAATCATTAATGTTTTAGTTATTTAATTTACTCATTTTGAGTTTGTCCTTTTCTACAAGATTATCAAAGTATCTTCATTTTTAACAATTATCTGATGTTTCACCATATTTAGAACTCAATTTTAGTCCCTGGAAGATACATCCAATATCAATTTAGTCCTTTTGATTTTATAAATTTGATCTGTCAAATTTCGAATCCCCTGTATTTTAGTTTCTCTATCCATTTCAGTTTATCAATGTTTCCATAATACTTGAATATTATTGGCTAGTATTTGAATCTGGAATGCCAACTGTGCTAAAAGCGTACGCTGAAATGGATGGAGGGGCAAAGTAATTAGCAGTGTTGTCAAAATTTCCTCCATGGCGTTATGGCATGAAGGATTTTGTGTCCTCCAACTATAGGCGGCAACATTTACTATAGTTGCCATGCTTCCGCCATAGGCTTCAAACCATGTTTAATAAATATATGCTGGATTTTCGGCTGACCGCGATCTGCCTTTGATGGCATTGATTATTACGGTTTTGAAGTTTAAGGGACTATTTAAATAAAATTAATTTCATAGGGACTTAATTGATAATAAATGTTTCTTTTAGGGTTTAAAAAGTGTACTATTTTTTGTTCTTCAATAATGACTGCAAGCTTTAAGATGCTATCTGTGCCTCAAAACATGTGTGTACCGTTCGCATTGCACAAGTCTTGTTTCTGGGTGATTGACCCATTTATGATTTGCGTCTTGCTAGCATTCACTTGACTCATAAATGTTCCTATCCATGTTAGGGGGTTCTATTCTTGGAGTGAAATTTTTAGATCCCCTTGCTGGACTTCTTGTCTCGGTCATGATTTTAAAAGCAGGAGCTGAGGCTGGTTACCAAAGGTACCTAATTTTGTGTCACATGTTTCTCTTCAGTTTATCATTATTGCTTGCAACTTGCCACAATGTTTCGTAAATGACGTTTCCATATCAACCACATTCTGGAACCCAAGTTAAACGTATAAGAACTTGCCACTTGGTGCGACACTCGTACGAGGATAGAATAGAATATTGAACACACGTGTTCTGGATATAGAAATGTGCTGGAGAACCTATACAGTGTATACATTAGGTTATGCTTATCTTGTAAATGAAAGCGTAAATACATTAATGTTTTGAATATGGGATGATAGAGAATGTGTATTGGGGGAATGTGACTTAAAATGTTTATTCACATCCAGAAGTATCTATCGGCTATTTTGATTATATCCGGACTTCTAATTAGCTTGTTTTTGTATCAACTACCAGTATCTTGGAGCTGGTGGATGCTGCAATCCCGTCACAACATTTGGATCCTATTAAACAAACAATATTGCAAGTTGACGGTGTCAAGGTATTTGTCTGCATATTAATTTCGAAGCACTATTTTGTCATTCTTGGACTTCACATGTGGCTTCTTTTTCTAATGTCACCCTTTTACTTGAAAAATGTGTCAATTTATGCTTCCAATTTTTGGCATGCACTTTAACCAGATGCTAATTACTTATGTTTCGCATATGAATATATGAACTTAGTTTATATTATTATCAATTCATTTTTTAAATATTTGTATGCAGGGATGCCATCGTTTAAGAGGAAGGAGAGCTGGTTCAACTCTGTATCTCGATGTAAATATTGAGGTTGGTTCTCCTGAAACTCATGCTTTTTGCTACATGCAGAATGCGTCATGAACTAATGATTTGACTAAATCTCCAGGATTTACTTGTCAGTTTTTGTTTTTGGATAGGCATTTACTTGTTAGTTTTTCCTTGCAGGTTGATCCCTTTTCTAGTGTTAGTTCTGCACATGACATTGGTGAAAATGTCCGGCGTCAAATTCACAAGTCCCACCCTACTGTGACTGAAATGTTTATACACATAGGTCTGTTGGATGGTTTTATAAATTTCGTATGTGATTGAGACAGAATCTTAGTTATTTGTTATCAGTCCCCACCCCCAATATAGGATGGACGTTCCCGAAAATTTATGTCTCTAGTATATAACCGAGTCTTCTGAAATTTATGTTGTCCATGCTAGTGATTTATTTTTAAATAACTTTTGAACCAGTGCTTATGTAGAGAAAATGCTAAGCCTGTTATGAGTGTCAAAAGGAAGATTTAAATCTGTATCCATTTAGGTCAGTCTCTCTGTCTATCTTATGTCACAGAATAGCACAGACTAGAGGTAGTGTATTGCATAGATGAACAATTAATTTTACAGTCACACTCCTTTTACTTTAAAATTTTGCATCCTTTATGATAACAAATATTCATTCACTTGTTTCTAATGATCATATAATGGTGAGACTTTCCCAAAAATGTCACGAGCCTGATATCTTGTATGTACCCTTTAACTTTTTCACTATTGATAAGTCTTAGTTCTCTTGTAGATCCTGCTATGTCACATGTATCTCCCAGCACAGAAGATCAACAAGATAGCTGGAGTGGAGATATGGACCAGAACAGCCTAGCTCCAGCTGGAGATAGTAATATTGAAGGAATGGTTTCTGATACCATCTCAGCTAACTTTCCACAGGTAACACATTTATGTGAGAACCAAAAGATTGTCAAAATAATCTTCAGTTTGGAATTTGATGTGTGTGGGCATGATAGGTGGCCTACTGGAATATGACATGCTCAATTTGAATTAAATCAGTCACAGTTTTTAAACTTCCATCAAGTGGGTGTTTGTTTGTTATAAGTATTGGTTAGAAGTGAACAAAGTATCTTGGAATTATTCTAGTTCAAGCCATAAAATTTTGGGGCTTACTGGTGTCAGAGAGGTTATCTGTTTAAAGGAACGGACCACCGCTATTGGTGATCCGCTCCTATATTCCGCCCTGTTTAAATGCTGACTGAAGGTGGGTGAAAGCAAGATGATTCCTTTGTCAGTGGAAGTATATTTGTATTTTAAAGTTGGTTTTCAATTATCTGTATTACAAATTTTTAATTGTCTTTAGCTGGTTTTCAGATGTCAGTTGAGCGCATAACACGTCACATGTTTCAAAGCAAGATTGTTCTTCAAATTGAGGTCTCCATGCCTCCTGATATCCCAATTCGGTAAAAAAATAATTTGTCTAGCCTTAGTGAGTTGCTTTTGAAATGGACCAGTCTCTCATTTGCAGCATGTTTATTTACCGACAGACATGCAATGGAAATGGCAGAGAAAGCTGAAAGAGAGATTTTGAAGGCAACTTCAAATATAATTCATGTTGGTATCCAGCTACGTTTGGGACGACCATTTCCATATACTAGTCACGATTAGAGCCATCCAACAAGTTGGAAAACAGATATTCTTTCAGCTCTTTACATTTGTTTTGTATGGTTGAAATTATGTTGATTAATGTTGCAACATTGCTCTGCTTCTGCTACAACTCATACCTGGTCTGATACAATTCAATACCAATCACTTTAGCATTTTAGAGTTCAATAGAGGCGATAGGTCCGCGAGACCTGGTAAAAACTTTAAATAATTTATTTGCGCCCATTGGACGTGTTTTGTTTGTATGTCATGACAATCATTTACGTTAACAGACAGTAGAGTACTCAGCTTAGTTCCCTTGGAACTCTGAAATTACTGAATATATGGTCAAATAATGAAGTTCTGGAATTGATCCTTGTAACAGTAGATTTATTATGTCTTTGCAACTTTCTAGTTAAAAGTTTCATCGAACCCAAACATGTTTCCCCTGCCGCGTTGATTAGCATTAGATAATTTTGCTTCCTATTCATCCCCATGTTAGGATAATTTATTTTGGTTCCTAACATAGAACTACAACCAAGCCTTATTCTACTAAGTGGAATCGGCTACATGAATCAAATGACGTCATAATGTTCTATCAAAAATAATTTATTTTTTTTGTACCTATTATAAAAGTAAATATAGTGTTCGGAACAATTATTAAGAAGGATACAAACAGATCTGTTAAAAATAAAAGGGATCCAAAAAGCAGACCTATTGAACCACGACATTTTATGACCTATAGACAATCTGAGCAATATATTTTAAATATTGCAGTAGGATGACGAAGATGCTGGGAAAATGATGTAAAGAGTCGTTTTTTAAGGATTTTTTTTTTGTTGGTATAAATATTGTTTTTTGGCAAATGTAAATGATGATTTGTGATTGATTGATGGTGTATCTTTATTAATAACAAGAATTAAAGCAAGACAAAGTAACACACAAACAATGAAGAGTCGTGGATGAGAGGAATAAAAAATGGTGAAGAGAAAAAACATGGGAATGAGGAGCTGCCGAGCTGCTAATGAAATAGAAAAAGTAAGGACAATGTTGTACTTGTATTATTAATGTGTTCCATTTTATTAGATACACTTTAAATTGGGGGAATGAAAAATTTACTAAATGAGTGATATAGGATGGAATGAGTTTTATTATACTCTATTTCGTTTCTTTTTTACAAAACAATAGAATGTGATTCTATCCCACTCCATTCTATTTCATTGCTCTCCACCATATTCAAACATAGCTTAAGTTAAGTTCGACTCTAAAGGCCTCATTCAATTTTTTTTTTTAAACTGTTATTTTTTTTTTGTTGAAAGTAATTAATGAGGATGTTAAATATCAAACCTTATATGTTGTAGTGCAGTGGTAAGTACTACCGAGACATGTGTAGGAGTTTGATTCCATAACAATCAATTAGAACTGGCTAAATACATATTAAGGCCTAAGACGAATTTTACGATAAGATTCTTTTGAAGTTAATTATATATTTTTTTATTTTAGTATAATACGAATCCTTTTTATCTTATCAAGTAACATTTTATGATGGTAAAATATGAGACCTTTTTATCAAGTATTTTTTTATTATATTTTTTGAGTATTAAGGCATTTTTCTTGATGACCTTACACTTGGACTGACCTACACTCCACCTCCACCCGTGTGTTGTCTTGCCCACTAGCCAATAAAAAAGTCAAACTTTTAAACAATTCTTTTTACAGAATTAAGATATCATGTAAAAATTAAATTCTTGTAATAAATGATTATGTTTTTTTTACTATATATTATATTTTTAATAAAATATAGGAGAAGCTTTCTCCACGTCCAGTTTGGACTTTGGCTGTACGTATCAGTTGAATATATATTGCATTTTGAATGTACATTTCTAGACAAAATACACAGTCCGAAAACATACCTTTAAAAATACATGACTTTTTATAATTTAAGATAAGATGAAAAAAAATTCCCCCCAAAAAATATTGATAGTAACTTTGTCACATTCAACGGCAAGGACTGGCCGTTGTGGCAGAATAAAAAAGAACTTTAATTTATTAAGATCTGATTAGCAAATATGCCCACTATAATTTAGTGGGAACGAGTAATCTAGATGTCTATAATAAGGACCAAGAATCCTAACCTAAAGTTGGAATGTATGAATTCCTTAAGTCCATCTTAGAGATCTTTAATAACCCTTTTGGGTATTTGTCTCAATCTCTGTCCTAAGTTCTTGTACCCTAAACAAAAAATATATTTCCCCGTCATTCATGACTCATGCTGTGCCTACACCCACTTTCAAGGTCTATATATTTGTTTATTGTCCCAAGTTGTGACAAAGAATCCCCGACCAAATCGTAGTCAAACTCATTCATTATTGGCTTGTCTTTTATTTCCTTACTTATTAGCCCATTTAACAATTATTTAGTTGCAGGCCATATATATAGGCATAGGACTTTATTTTTATTTATTTTTCAAAAAGGGGAAACTTGTGTTTTCTTTTTTGGTCACAAATGTCCATATTTGAGTTTCTTGCTAGAACAAGTTAAATTAACAAGAGAAATATTTTCTTTTATGCTTTGACTCATTAACCAGAGAAAGTTAGAGAAGGAAAATGTAAAATCCCACTTCACTCATCACTAATTGTTGTTACTAATGTTCATATAAATAAAAAGGTTGAATAAAACGTAAAATCCCACTTCATATTTACTAATGAGTGGGATTTTAAACGTTCATATAAATAATGATGCTTTGACTCATTATACAATCATAATGCGTTCGACCATTGAAATAATATGAATATGATCAAAGTCGTCTCTAAGATTTTAAACGTTATATACGAAGTAATTTTTTTGTATAAGCAACACAAATATACATACTTTGTTGATTACCTAATTCTCTGTGATTGCATGAACGCAACCAATTTACTATCAGAACATCAAAATTCTTAAAATAAAGGTTAGAAGGAAAAATTAGATCAACAAAGTTGTGGCTATTACAAAATCAAAGATATAGTAAACGAACAAATTACTAATATCTACACAAGAGTTCTACATAAGATGCCTAGTTGAACCAACAAAACTTTCAACTCTTTTTTTGGACAAAATATCTAACAGAACCTTCAACTTGTCAATATACAACTAAGATATAATAAATTGAATTCTTGAAGATCCTAACAAGTGAGGGCCATACCTCATAAGTATGTTTTTTACGTAATTGTCCATTTCTCAATATTATAAACATTCATCGTTGCACGTAAGCTCAACTTTTCAATTGTTAATTGAAAGATATATATCAAAGCGGCCAATAACGGGAAGACAGACCATGTTCCTCAACAGTGATTTCACGCACAGTTAGAGGGATATTTTGTGTGTTAGCCCTAATAATAATTAATAGTAAATGTACTATAGATAGGGGTGTAATATTCCACAAGCAATGAAATTTCTTTGTGACAGAATTTTAAATATCAGAATAAGTGCACTTATATAGAGAAGGTATCAATAATCACACTGCACATGCTTTCACTTTATTTAATTTTATCAAAATTTTGTTCACGGTCCATGTTGATAATTATTACGAAAATTATACACAACTTTTCTTTTTCAGAAAAAAAAAAAAACTAATTCATCTGTTCAAATGTTCTACATATATTGTTAATTGTATAATGTTTGACATTAACTGCGAATCTAACGTTGTATTTCTTAAATACAGGAAGTCAAAAGATGTTTTTTAATTCTAGATTGCAAAAAGAGAAAGTTAATGAGGGATATTTCACATTAAAAAAACAAAGTTATGGGATAAACTGATAAAGTATGAAATCGATATCGATTTTGATTTATGACCAGCTGATTTAGATTACACAGTCGGTAAATGAATGTTAAATGATCTTGGCTATTAATTAAAAGATCGGACCTAGCAATTTGGGATCCAAATAGGCGGTAAGAGATTTAACACCGTTGCATGTCTAAAACTGGATTCGAACTAGGACCTCAGTTAAGCTATAAGAGACTCGTGTCATTTCATTTAAGCACTTTTGGGGTCATAAATTATAGTATATACTACTACTTCATAATATGTTACTTCTCCACCCAAAAAAAAATGTTATTATCAATTAATGGATTAACAACATATTTATTTTGGACTAAAAAATCATTTTGATCTCACAATTTTTTCTGCAGTCCAATTTATTCATTGAAAAACTAATGATGATATCAAAATTAGTCAAAGACATTTTCTTGCGGTGACAAACTAATACCTTTGATAATAACCTCATATAATTTGGATATTATTTGTTAATAAATGAATTAGATCGCAAACAAATTGTTAGAACTAAATTAGATCTTTATTCTTTATTTTAAACTAACGCACTACAAGAAACTTGCCATTTAGCAACGGCAGAAACCGTTGGTAAAGGTCTCAAAAGCCGTTGGTATAGGTCATAAAACCTATACCAACGCCCACCTGCTACCGTCTAGGATACTATGCTTATAC
>Ga0228710_1009929_pt1 | contig 12972 bp, 3 predicted proteins | sample MedpolnodulmetaG_FD_177995 | JGI IMG/M metagenome (GOLD analysis project Ga0228710, IMG submission 177995) | Root nodule microbial communities from Medicago polymorpha collected in Santa Monica, California, United States - pink nodules | ecosystem: Host-associated > Plants > Roots > Nodule...
TAAGTCGAAAGCTATGGTCAGTAGTCATTCGTTCTCACTAAATCATGTTTATATTTGATCAGGATATAAAAAGCATTAAGAACAATTGAATTGAATAAAAACTAGATTGTCATTCACAATAAATAGACCTACATGGATCAATTAGGGTTGCAAAGAATCATCTCAGACCTAATCTCTAAGAGATTTAGCTACTCATAATCAAGTTTACAAATAGCATAATCAATAATGGAATCAAAACATACATGAACTGATAGAAGATTGAAGAAATCGCCCTCCTAGCCGTCTTTAGGTCTCAAAATCGCACTTTGCTTTTCTCAATTCGTAACCCTTGTCTTTAGAATAGACTTCAGCTTAAATAGGCACATAAGTTCGCCCAAAATCGTGTCACGTTTTCCTTTGAATAACAAACAGTTGAATTAGGGTTTCCTCAAATCGTGTCACGTTTTGGTCATCGGACATGTTTTAATCAAGGTAGAGAGCATATTTTTGCTTTGTCAAATTGTGTCATGTTTTAGCAGAATCGTGACACGTTTTGCTTCTTTGTATTTTCTTCAGTTTTTCTGCTTTTCTTGATGCTTAATTTGCCTTATGAACTCCAAAATGTGATCAAAATACATATAAAATTACGTAATGACGAGATGTCATCACTAGGTTTGGTTTAAATCATGCAGTCACTTGTTTCCTTACTTAATAACTAGTTACATCATAGGTTCAACAGATTTTACTCAATATTAGTAATGTCACCTCCTAAGTATTTACTATTAGGGTCAACTCGCTTTCAGTATCTTTCGTCTAGTTACTAGCTAATTACTTTATAGATAGATAGATATAAATATCAAGATATAAATATAAATATTAGGTCATGTCATTACCTAAGTGCGTAAACTAGGGTTGCGTTACAAAGGAAATAAATCTAACTTAATAAAACTAAATGGCGAACAAAAAATAACTAAATAAAGGACATTAAATTAAATAATTATCCAAAAAAATAAATAGAGATTCATCTTAGAACCCTAGCCTAAAAAGATTTAGTTACTCATGGTAACAAAATGACTAATCACAAAAGAAATAAAACTTACCCTATAAACTGGGAGAGGAGAGAGAAACTCCTCCTGAAAGCTCCTAGAATCTGCCTTCCTCTTGAACTGCTCCAGTTTTGAACGAAAAATTATGAATGAGGAAGGTGGTATCTACAGGGAAAGTTTCCACCTAAACTTGGCCTAAAAACGTTGGCTTAAAGGGTAAAAAATTCACAAAATTGTAACTTTTTAAAATTGATCTATAAATGTCTATAATATTTTCTATAATTGTCTATATTTCAATATGTCCAGCGCACAAATAAATATATAATTATACTCCTATTGTCCAACATGTAAATTTACCATTATCAAAGCAACTTGTCTCATCAAATGTGTCAGCAATACTATCTTCCATCAATTAAAAATATATGAGACATGTAAGAGAAATGATATTTTTACAACCACTTTGTGACAACTTTTAGACAACTTTCTTTTTTATATTCAAATTATATTCTTACTCTCTCTCTTCCTTTTTCTTTTTCCATTCGTTTTTGACCATTGAAAAGAGAGAAAAGAAAGATTGTCAAATAGGTTGTACCAAATGGTTGTTCAAATATCATTGCTCGACGTGTAAACACCCGCCAAAGCATGACTCAATTGATTAACATTGTCAACTAAACTCTTTTCTTTGTATAAAAATATATATAATTATAATATTTTAATTTGATATTTTGATAAATTTCATGGAAAAAATACATTATAAATTGTGACTAATAAAAGTAAATTGGAAGCAAGACAAATAAATCATGAGACACATATTTGTAATAATTAACATGAGACCAATATTTGACATTGATACATAAGAAAAAAAACAAGAGACAAATATTTCATATTGATAAACAAAACTTGTAAAAATTAACACAGGACCAATATTTCACATTGATACATAAATATTTTATGGTAAATTTGTGATAGGGAAATTGCGTGAGAATGAGAAACAAAAATTGAATGTAAAACCGAAAATATGTTACATTGAAATGGGTAGTTTGATTTTGATTAATTGGAGTTAATTATATATAACATCAAATATCAACTTCAAAAAATAAATAACATCAAGTTTAAATAAATTAATGGTAATTAATAAGTTGAGGTTTTTAATTTAACATTCTTAGTATTCACCAAATAAATAATATATAAACACATAAGATGATCATAATTCTTGTAATATGCTCTACCTTCTAACAATGGAAATCAACATTCCTTCAAAAAAAACAATGGAAATCAACATTACATCAATAGAAACCATCAAACCATCATCTCCTACATCCAGCGAACACAAAACCTACAAACTATGTTTGTTTGATGTGTTTCAAATAAACACATATTTTCCACTAATCATATTTTATCACAAAACCAATGATATGGAAGTATTCTCAGATGTCTCAACAAAGCTAAAGAACTCACTAGCTATGGCACTAACAATTTTCTACCCTCTTGGTGGTAGAAGAAGTGATATCTTCTCCATCGATTGCAACGACGAAGGCGCGACTTACATGGAAGCTTCAATAAACATGGAAATGAAAGAGTTCCTAAGTCCACCTAAATTGGAATCAATAGAAAAATTGCTTCCTTGTGAGCCAAACAAAACACAACCTTACAATAAAGTATTGCCCCCGATATTAGTCCAAGCAAACCTTTTTAAGTGTGGTGGGATAGCTATTGGCTTGTGCAATCTCCACACAATACTAGATGCATATTCTTGTAGTATATTCTTAAAGACATGGTCTTCTATTTGTAGTGGGTCAAGGGATAAAACTTGTGAGCCAAATTTCTCAATTGCTTCTTCAATATTCCCTCCAAGAAACACCATTGGTGTTAGATCCGGTGTGTTGAATATTAACGAAGGAGTAGAGATAGAAACCAAATGCTCTACAAGAAGATTCTTGTTTGATAACAAATCAATAAATGAAATGAAGGAAATTTCAAAAAATGATGGAATTACAAAACCTACATCTTACAAGGTAGTGTCTTCATTTATATGTAAACACATGATTGTTGCATGCATGAAGGAATTTTGTGGCGAAAACAAGAAGCAAATGGTGATTTTACATGTTGTAGACATGAGGAGAAGGTTTGGAGGGAATGTGTTACAAAATTCAATAGGAAATTTGATATGGCCAGCACTCGTTGTTTGTGATAATGTCAACAAAAACACTAATATTAGTGATATGGTTAAAATTTTGGAAGAAGAAATTGGAAATGTTAACGAGGAATTGCTTCTAAAAGTGAAAAATGATCCTAGTTTTTTATGGAGTGATGAGTGTGCTGAACTAATGCTTGAAGGAATGGATAAAAATCCAATTTCATTTGTGTTCACAAGTTGGGGAAATATGGGATTCAAAAAGATTGATTTTGGTTGGGGGAAGCCTTTATGGATAGCACAAAGAGGTGGCACAAAAGAAGCTATTCCAAACACAGTTGTGTTGATGGAAACATATGAGGGGATTGAGGCATGGGTGACAATGGCTGAAAATCATTTAGATGACTTGGAAAATAATACAGAATTTATAAAATTTGCATTGTTTAATCCTAATATTAATATTAAACGTTCTGTTTTTTAATCTTCAGAATAGAATAAGCACAACCAAAAAAATAATAGTAATAATTGATATTTTATGCAAAAGTAAGAATGTATATGTCTTTCAACTTTTATTGTAACACACATGACCCAATTCAAAAAAATGATGGTCATAGGTGCATATTTTATATTTACTACATATTTTTAGTTATATGTATTTTAATCCTTTAACTTGTTAGCATTCAAATTATTGATCAAAGTTTGAGAATAGTTACTAGCAAAATACTCGTGAATTTCCACGAGTTCACTAGTTTTTACTTGATAGTTAAGTTCAGTATTATCACAAGTATACTTTTATAATAATTTATAATTAGTATATTATAATTATTATAATTTTTATTTGGAAAGTATAAAAATTAATAAATTTAACTTATTAATTAGTGACAAATATTTGTCTTGGCTTTGATTTTATAATAAATTATAATCATCAATGGCAAATATTTGTTATGTATTTTTCATATAAGAGTAAAAGCAAATAGAGTAAAAGTGAGTGAAAAAATAAAATGAAGAAAAAAGTAATAATATCACTTTTGTGTAGGGTACTCAAACCTGGTGGTCGAACCCTTTTTACTGTCTGGGTATCGATTGACCTTTTTTGTATTTATACTCTTTGATACTTGGTTTGTCAGGTTGGCACCTCTAGTACATCTTGTACTGAGGATTGGCCACCCCCGTTGTTAATATATATTCCATTTTGATTTCTTCAAAAAAAAGAGCTGCAGGTGGGGTGGGGGTGGGTTGAATAGCTTTTTGCGATTAAATAATTATATTACATGTACATTACATAAATGAATACATCAATTTTATCATTTTGGCCTCTGAAAAAAAATATGTATATCATTTTGGGTCTTGGTTATAGAATTTGTCCATGATTTATGTGTGTTTTTAATATAAAACCATACATCATTAGAGATGCCTTTGATGTCAGTATAGTTTATGCAAATATCAATAAAAAAATGATATTTGTATAACTATTTTAAGATGACTATTATACAACTCTCTCTCATACTTATATTATGTACTTACTCTCTCCTCTTTTTTGTCTCTTTATTACTTTTAATCAATAAGAAGAAATATAACGTTGTCACCAAATAATCGTAAAATGATTAATATTTTTTAAATTTAGCAATATTAGAATGTTAATATCATTGTCTTAAACTTGGAGGTTTCGGGTTCAAACCATTTTACGGTCCTTAGAATAATAAATGTAAATCTTTTATAAGTGTAATTTGAGTCATAATCTCTTCTCTGCTTTGTAGTGACTAGTGAGCTATGAAACTCGAATACTGATGCGGGTGCAGGTACGATACGATACGATATGGGTACGTGGATACACGAATTTTTTTTTTAATTTAGGATACGATACAGCCAAGATATGTTAACAAAATCTTTATACTAAAACTTATTTGTATGTAAAATACGTGAAGAAAATAAACATTGATTACTCTTCATTATCATCTTATTATAAAAGACACAATTTAAAAAAAATAATACATGCGATGAAAATAAAAAAAATGTAAAGTATTTCATATAAGAGGAATGATATTTGTACAACCAATCCTAGACAACTTTTGTGACAACCATTTTTCCTCTCTTCTTATTGGATAAAAACAATAGAGAGAGAAAGAAGAAGAGAGAGAATAAAAGCACATGTGAGTATGAGAGAGAGGGTTGTTCCAAAAGTTGACAAAAAATGGTTGTACAAATATCATTTCTCTTCTTATAAACCATGTTATATTTTCATATGTTTTAATATCGAGAGAAGAATAATTAAAAGAACTCAACACAAATTTTATCTAATGTTGATTAACTGAATTACATCTCTTTCGTTACCTTCATCAACAAGAAGTATAATTTTAAGTGGTTCACCGCAAAACAATTATACTAATGCACATCTAAAATTGAATCTATACATCTCTTCTGAATTTTTACAACATTGTCTTACTTTTTTACCCTTCATCTTTTTCTAGGATGTATATATGCGAAGTATCTTATAAATATTTTTATGTATCTGTAGAGTATCATATAAGTATTCGATAATATATTTTTTAAAAATCAAAATAATTAATTTTGATATTTCATGAGTACGTATCCGCGAGTACCCTTAAAGTATCGATATCCAATACGTATCCGCGAATACCCTTAAAGTATCGGTATCCAATACGTATCCGATACAGTTATGTCACTATCTTGGAGTATCCGGCTTCATAGCTAGTGAGATTCAATCCCTAAATTTCATTCATGAAAAACAAATATTAATAATATCTAGAATTAGGGTATACATTCCAACAATGTCACAGACCAAATTAAATATACAGTCAATGATATTTTCTTATAAGATATTAACCAACTGTTTAGGTGTCCAAAATAAAACAAATAAACTATGGTGGATACATTAATTGGGGAAACTAGTAGTAGCAAAAGCAGTGATGTGTTAAGTAAGTAACAGTGCAACACAACAAAGTTCACGTGCAATTGCTTACAAACGGTGCAGCGTAGACGACGGTGGTAGGGTGGTTGTGGAGCCACATTTTCAGGTGTCGTTCTCACACGTGCTTACCATTGACACACTCGACATGTACACGTGTGGCAACCATTGACCACAATGTTTTTTCTTCTTTTTTATTTCTCACTTGTTTTTATAGCCCCCACCCACATCATCACACGTGAGTGTTTCTCTTGTTTCCTTTGTCGGGCCCACTCAACAGGCTTAGCTGGCCCATTCTAGGGCCCATAATTTCCCAACTCAACAAATTTTTTTTTTAAAGGGGACACTTTTTTTTTTTTTATTAATCCCAACTCAACAATTGCATTAACTTTGTTTCCAATCTACAAATTATATATTATAAAATATAATTAATTTTTATTGAAGGCTTGATCAGGGAAGGGCACCCTTAATCCTCAACCAGCCTCCCAGGGTGCTACTGTTTTTGTGGAATCAAGCAGACTAAAATATGTCTAACACATGAAACATTTCTCTCTTAAAGAAATGATGCATGGAACATTTATCTTATAAAGAAATGATGCAGGCATTAATTTAGTGATTGATGATATAATAGATGACATAAACTGATTTTTGAATTAATTAAGTACTTATCATCGTTCATTATTTTGACCAATAAATAAGGTGTTGCTTACTTGCATGAGGATATTCTAAAGTATGAAGGAGATACGGGTAAGTGTGTTGTTCAAATTATGAGTAGATAGTCTTGTACCGATTATGAACGAGAAAAATCGTTAGATATATAAGAGATGTGACTTTTTTTAGGGGTAAGAGATATGACTTATATTTTTAATACCTTAAGGTTTTATGTGAAGAAGTATCATTTCTCTTATTTGAGGGGGAGATTGTTGAATTCAAGTGTGAGTATTTAGTCGCACATCGACTATGAATGAGCAAAAATATTCAACATATAAGAGAGATGTTTCATATTCCTAATGTCTTCAAGTTTTGAGTAGAGATGTGGTGTTTCCTGTTCTTGTGGTTGTGGAGTATTGAATTGTTATTGTTCTGGCGCTCCTCCGATGAGGGGCGGTGCTAACCGTCTCAAGGCGGGTCCTTAACTTAAAAAAAAATGCAAATATACTTTGTATTTTGCATTTTGAATTGTTTTTTTTATCGCACCCCTAGCCCAAGAAGCTCAAGAACTCAAAAGGTTTGAACCCCCTAGACTAGGGTCCTGGCTTTGCGACTGCCCCTAGTCTTGCAACAAGTGGTATCAAAACCTGGTTCAACTTCGTGGGGGGTGCAGAATCGTGGTATAGGATGTGGAAAACTCATTTGAGGATGATATTGGTGGATTCAAATGTAAGTGGTTAGTCCCATATTGGCTATGAATGAACAAAAATATTCGATACATAAGAGAGTTGATCCTCATTCCTTATGCATTAAAGTTTCTAATGAAGATGAGACGTCTCTCTCTTAAGATTGTGGATTATTAATCCTTATTACTCCCGACGCTCCATGGTCTCCCAAGAAAGTGTAACATCTTATTTTTTATGTTTAGGCACTTAAGCTAATTGGCACTTGCAATTGTATTATTAATTAACGTGCTACCGTGCCATGTTTAATCACTACATTGCATTGGTTCCACATAGTAACTTAAATACTAAATTTTATTCATTTTCATTTCTTCTTTGACAACCAAACCATTTTTATTAATTAGTATTTTTATACATACATGTCACTGAGCCATCATGTTTCATCAGCACAATACACATTTTCTTTGTTATTATCAGCATTGGCTAAAAAGTATTAGTAGCAACCATATTCTTTATTATCCTGTTCAAAGATTTAAACATAGGGAAGATTTTGTGCCTAATGTTTTCCTAACATCTAGCACTGCTGATATCAACTAGACAAAGCTACAAAATTATATTGCATAAATATTTGAAATGATAGCTACATAAATCTAACAAAAAATATAATAAACTAAGTGTTTGATTGTTAATTTTCTATCAAATTGATGTTGATGGTCACAATAGAATTATGAAAAGTACAAAGTTATGTTTTATATGTTAATAGGGATAAGCCATAACCACCATTATCCCCACCATTCATATGCCTCGTATTACTCCTCTTTGTCTCCAATGTTTCTGGACCACTTGGCAGCTAATATGCAACGTTTTCAAAAGGGGGTTGGCTTTAAACTTCTCATCACGAGTAACATGCATTAGATAATATATTTATAACTTGTTTATATAATTAAGGCAAAATTAGTGTACTTTAAGTTTGATGTATTTGTATTGGTCCTTAGAATTTTTTTTCTTTTCAAAATGATCATTTATGTGATATTATGTTTGTATTGTCAACCTTTGTAACAAGTTTCGTTAAAGAGAAACGCATGCGTGACATTTTATTATTGAGACAACTCAGATAGACATGTTATATTTGTCGCACACATTTGGATTGATCAGGTGGTATTGATTTGAGACTTGAGAGTGTACTCCTCCTTAGAAAGAACAACACTGTAAAATGAGTCTAACACAAAAGTTAACTGTAATAGAATGTAACGTAAACGACTAATCCGAGAATATAAAAAAACTTAAAGACCAATCAGAAGAAAGGGTTAAATATAAAGAACGGCTAACATAATTTTACATGAAATTAATAAAATTTGCACGCCAAATTTTGGGACAATGCTTATATTTTCTTTCACTATGGTATATTACACTTATTGTGATTAATGATGACATGTGAAATAGTAGGATGAAAGTGATAGAAGTATAAAATTTTTATCTGTTGTAAGCAATGTCTCTATTTTATTGCAAGGTACTGCCTAACATGACCCAATACTTATATTTGTAATATGAATGAAATGAAAAATAAAATAAAAGTAAAATAAGCAATGACATCAAACACAAGCCATGTGTCAGTTCCCTGTTCCATCAGAAATGGTAGCTTTTGGGACCAGCATATTCATATTCATAATGTTTCTTAAATATGCAGAGTTGATTTCATCCTTCTTGTGTATAAATTTTTAATCACATGATTTCATTTGGTCATATGTCTTTTTAATCTTGGTTTGTCGTTATCTCTTTTAATCTGAATTTAATAACTTTTAGCCAGCAATTATTTCTATGTCTATTTTGTTAGAGGCTGAGATTCTTCTTTGCACAAACAAGATAATTCTGTTTTTTAAATACCTCATGAGACTGTTTGTTTTATTATATCAAACAGACATGGATTCCATTTTGTTTGTCTCACAATTTAGTTGGTGATTAATTATAAGCTACAAAATTAGCTTATATGATGACTGAAGTATGACACAATAATTTTTTTTAGTAAAGGTGTGACACAATAATGAATAGTCCAATTAATAAATGATTAGATAGATTTAAATACCATATTAAAATGTAAGCTAGTCTAACTTAAATCTACAAAATTAACTTGTAAATAAGGGATGCTCACCACTTAGTTATAAAATTCTTTTGGACTATACGAATATCACATCTAATGTGAAAGCTCTCAATATTTTGAAAACTACATGTTCTTGCTGTCACACATTCACAATTATGGGATCTTAATCGAATAATTTACATTTCAACTTTGCAATGTGAGTTCAAACCATGAAATCGGAAAATGAATATAGTTTACTTTGGTTCTTGTCTAGATACTAGATCCACAACAGTGAGATTGTAAAATTAAATTAAATTACTTATTTTGTAAAATTGATTTCAATTAAAAATAATCGATTTCAAAGTAGTTATAATTAGATAAAACTGAGTTCACAATGAATTTGAGGCTTACGTGTATATACAGTAGAGGTTTGACAATGAAGATTATGACCCTGTTATTGCCTCACTTGTGAGTCAATGGAAACCTCCCAGGAGCTTTACTGATCCTGGACTCTACAAAGATGTCATTGATTCGTTGGATCATTCTCATGTCATCTGGAGGCCATACAAGAAACGACGACACATTACACCCTTTCAGGAGATATGTCATGGCCGACAAAGACAGCAGGGTCCGTCACTTGCCAGAGCAGGTTCTTAGGCAGTACGGGTATGTCCAGACTATTCCCAGACCTCCTACATACATTGGGCGTCTTGCGGCAAGGGACGTGGCTATGACCTTCATGGAGTTTTCTCTGTATGTCCTTAGCCAGCAACATAGGGGTGATTTGATTCTGGATGGCGAGTCATGGGCTCATTCTAGGGGGTACATGAGATGGTTCATTAGAGTATCACATCCTATTGCGAACCCCCCTGCGACCATTCCTGACTACACAGTTGATGCCCATCCTCGTCCTGTCCCTCCCTACGAGGAGGTTATTGTTGAGCAGCAGTGGACCAAACATCCTCCCGAACCATACCAGATCATCAACAACATCAGAGCCAAAGTGAACAGTGCAATGGGGCATCATGTTGTGTTTGGTAATCCAGAGGTTCTTCGCATGATGTAGGGCATCTAGTCTGAGTGGAGCATTCTGGAGCAGATGCCGACTTCGCGGAGGAGGAGTAGGAGTCCATGGGAGTAGGGTTTTATGATATTTTATAGGTTTTTTTTTTTATCACTTTTCTAGTTTTTTATGACATTGTCGGATCGGATGTAATCGTAATACATTTGCGCTTTTTGGCATTTTTATGACATTATCAGTTATTTTATTCCTTTATTTTTCGTAATTTAATTATGAGTTAATGCTTGATTGAATGAATGCTTGAATGAATGATGAAAAATGTATGCAATTGACTGAATGAAATTATGAATGAATGAAGAAATCAAAAAATTAGGGAAAATACACGTTTCTGCCAGTTCTGGCTTGCTGCACATACTGGGCGTGAGTTAACTCAGGCATGTGTAAATTTCTGCGTAAGTTAACTCACGCAGTGTTTTACACTTGCGTGACTTAAGTCACGCAGCGTTAGTTAACTAACGCAGAATTTTACATATGCATTAGTTAACTAACGGAGGGGTATTTTGATCAGTTTGGTTGGGTGGGAGCAAGATGTGTTGGGAGAAGAGCAGAATTCTCTAAATTTTAGTTACTTAGAATTGTTCTGGACCGAGCAAATGCTAAAAGGCCAATTTACTTAGGTCGAATATCAAACACGCTAAAATCCAACATTTAGACAACTTACTCGCAACACACGTCCTCCCTGCAAAGGTGGTGCTTGGAGCGAACAAAGACTCATTAAAACCGAAGAGTAATGTCTCCCCTACGTTCTCGTCAACCTCACTTGACGGTTATGGTTCCCACGAATCTGTAACTGAGTCTTACGTGTGCCAAACAACGCCTTCTGCAACACCCACAGTGTATAAAGGTGACTCTCAACAGTCCTCAAGGTTAGAATCTCTTAACTCTCTCAACCCCCTTTTCTGACTCAATATTGACTTGAACGTCAGAGTGTCTGCTAGTACACACCCCCTACCGTTCTAGTCAACAAGCAAAGGCTTACAACCACCATCCACAACCGCACCGATAGTCCATTTATGATCAGGTACGATCAAGAATCAATATTAAAGGTAAAACTAATTCTTTTACATGAAGAAGCTAAACTAACCAATTGTAATTGGCATAAAAAAAAAATCAAACATGACATCTTAAGAGGAGCAACACCAAATATCTTAACTAAATTAATTCTATCATAGAATATCGTCAAAATCAATTTTATAATACCCAAATCAATTTTGTCTTCTCTGGTAGAACCAAATATTTTAAAAAAGAGTATACATTTGTGATGTTGATTAGATGTCTTCAATAAATTGGATTATCCATAGAATAAATACTACAGAGAGGGTTAATGAGATTTCTAGATTTATGTTTCGTCCTTCTCTTGAGGTTGATTCAATTTGTCTGTATTCAATTTTTTATTGATTATGGTTCTTTCAATGTGTCGACATACCTACAAGTGATTGTAAAAAAGTATGGCTCAACTTGTGTTTGTTATTGTAGCACGTTCTACTGTAGACTTCAACCACCCTAATCCTACATTTGATTTTTAGCACTAATTTGCACTGAATTTTGACTTTTTAAAAACTTCGAATTTGTCATGAATATGCTTCAGGCAAAAACATTTTTGTTTGGCTGTTGATAAGTTCACATCAATTCTAATTTAATTAAAACCAGCTTCTCACATAGTCCTCCAAACAACTAAAATTGTAAAAAATGTCAACCAAATCAATTACTTCACGCCAACAACAGTATCTTGGAAATGGACAACACAAATCTATTAACATATTACACTAGATACATCATAAATGCTTAAAATAATGCATCAAGCGCTAAAACATGAGGACAGATTTTTGTCAACTTAGATATATACAATTCTCATTCAATACCTACCAGAATGACCCTCAGGATGCCTTGTATTGTTTAACTTCTACCATATTGTCCTATTTTTTTGTTCATTGTTTTCTATAGAAAAACATTGAAATGCAAGCAGTATTTTGGGTGATATTATTTGAATATAAAAAGTGATTTACAACTGCTCATGTGACTGAGAAAGATAGAAAAAAGTAATCAAAAAAGCTAAATCAGGATGATGAGGATAATAAGAAACTACTCAAATACCAAAATATTTCCATCCCATGAGCATGAAGCAATAACATTAGGCAAAACTGGGTGGAAGGCAATGTCCATGCATGCTTGGTTAAAGGCCTTTATTTTCTTCAAAACTTTGGATGACTGATAATCATAAAGGTAAATAGATCCATCTGAAGAGCCAGATGCAAGCTTCTTCCCATTTAAGCTGAAATTGCACTTAATCGGGAACCCAGAAACCCCATGGTTCTCATATCTCTTATATTTGTTGAGTCTGTATGGTGGGGTGGTACTAAAGATTGCAACATAATTCCCGTTTGACTGCGCAACA